>SDBU01003580.1_pt1 | contig 19658 bp, 11 predicted proteins | sample 2277071 | NCBI WGS metagenome assembly SDBU01 (sample SAMN10397929, study PRJNA504765) | marine sediment metagenome | isolation source: marine sediment core GS08_GC12, 126 cmbsf | place: Arctic Ocean: Gakkel Ridge, Loki's castle | collected 2008 | reverse complement strand
CGCCAGGACATCACCAGCCATCCCCTGGCCGTGAACGTGCCGGGTGGGTTCCTTGAGGGCCCAGAGCTTGCGGCCGCTCTTAGCGTCCACAACGCAGACAGCGTCAGTCTGTTGACGCGTTTCAATCCCGTAAAAAACCTCCAGACCAGGATTGTCAGGGTCAATATCAGCAACATAACAAACATCCGGATGTCCCATCTCTAAGGTCCAGAGACCTCTGCCGTTATCATCCAGCACCGCCGCCCCGATAACCAGCTCATCCTTACCATCCCCATCGACATCGGCGGTTATCAATCCGTGAGAGCTTTGTCCTCGGTATTTTCTTTTTTCCTGAGGCGACTCCCAGTACCATATCTGATTGAAATCCTTGTCCAGCGCCTGCGTCTTGATAAGGTTATAGGTGCCTCGTTGCATAATCAGCGATGGTGTTTTGCCATCGAGATATGCCACCGTAAGAAAATTACGACAGTAATAATTATACTTGGAAAATCCATCCCGACTCAGCCATGCGGTTTTAGCTATAACTTTGCCGGTTTGTCCGTCAATCTTAACTAAATATTCAGGACCGCTTTGGACAAGTCCCTTTTCATCCCGAGGGTCCCCGACGCCGGCCTTGCAATAAATCTCGGCTTTGCCGTCCCCATCCACGTCATAGACAATCCACGGCGAATACCATATCCCCGCTTCGATAGACCAGCCCATATCGTAGCGCCACATCATCGTGCCATCTAAGCGATACGCTTCGAGTTTGTAAGTTGTGGTGCTGCGCTTCCAGTAGCCCGGCTGCTGATAGGGATCAGTATTGAAATTGGGCTGCTTGATAACATACTCATAAGCACCATCACCGTCCAGGTCAGCAATACCTACCTTCTGAAAATCATAATTGCCCTTCAGTGGAACGCTAATGTAAGGTTTGGGCCGGCCTGTCAGGGTCACGGTAACTTGAGACGGTTCCTCTGATGTCACGGCTGGATTCTTCTGGCCGAACTTGTTGACTTGATATAAATACGTCTTTTCGCCTGTACCGTTCCGGGCGGTGTTATCGACAATGTTGATCGGTCGGTATCCTTTCCCTTCGTTCAAAACGTTGACCCTGCCGTCTGGACCACGGCGAGTGATTAAGAATGTGATGTCTTCCGGATCGGTCTCAAACAGACGCCAGCTTAGAAATACTGAGCCGTCTTCTCGCTCAACAGCCACCAACCCCCGGTCCAGTTTCTCCACGCCTGACACGGAGCCAGACAAAGCAAAAAGCAGAGAAAAACCAATCATCAACATAACCCAAAATCTACATCTCATAATTCATACCTCCACGATACTTTTTATCAATTCTCAAGATGGTCGTACCCTTTACTTTGCAAATCACTAATCTGGCCATCCGGCATCTTTATCTGCATTTTTCCGGTGTCAGTAATGGTGCCGATTTGTGTAATCGCTATCGTCTCATCCCACTTATCTAATAATTTTCGGCAATCTCCCTGTGAAAGGGTAAAAAGCAGTTCAAAATCTTCACCGTCATTTAATGCAGAACTTAGCGGCTCTGCATTTTTTCGAGCTTGTTCCGATATCGGAATTTGCTCTGCGTTTATAATAGCACCCACCTGGCTTGCTTTGCAAATTCGATTTAAATCGCTGCTCAGTCCATCGCTTACATCAATCATTGAATTTATTGTTACCATTTGGGCGATTTTGACGGCCTCTTTAACTCTCGGCTCAAATTCCAGATGTCTCCCCCAGCCCGCTCCACCTAACGAACCTGTTACGCAGACACTATCACCCACCTTTGCACCCGACCTTTTTACAGGCTCATTGCCCCCCTGCTTACTAAGCATCGCCACACTTATCGCGAACGGTTTTTCCTCATTCCAGCTCGTAATATCACCTCCAACAAGCACACAGCCAAACCTCTCGCCCGCTCCAACAATCCCAGAGTGAAGCTGCTTTAATTCTTCTTCGCCGAATCCTTTTGGCAGCGCAACCGATACAACCGCGGCAACAGGTACCGTCGCCATCGCCGCGCAATCGCTTAGGCTGACCGCCATAGCTTTATATCCGGCTTGTTCTAAAGTCGACTCTCTTAAGTCGAAATGCACACCGTCCAGCAGCATATCTGTGGTGATAAGGACCGACTCATCTCCTAACCGAATCTGGGCCATATCGTCACCGATGCCGATAGGAAAATCCGCTGCGGACAACTTGCTTTGGCACGCAAACCAGGCGGTTATTTCATCTTCACTCATCGCTGTCCCAACTGCTTATTCCAGTATGCAATCTGTTCTTTAGCCTGCTTCGGGCCGGCTGAACCCTCGACAACATATTTATCTGCAATACCTGCCGCACCGAGACTTTCATACACATCCGTCTCAATCGAGGCCGAATACTTTTGCAGTTCATCCAGACCAAGCTCAGCCAACTTTTTATTCTGCTCCTCGCAGTAAGCAACCAAAGACCCGACAATACCGTGCGCATCACGGAAGGCAACGCCCTTTCCGACTAAATACTCAGCCAAGGCGGTGGCATCCAAAAAGCCTTCCTCCAGCTCAGCCGAAATCTTCTTCGTATTGAACTTCGTATGTAAAACAATCGCCCGCGCCACATCCAAACAGGCCTCGACCGTATCGCTCGCAGCGAAAATATGGACCTTGTCCTCCTGCATATCGCGATTATAGCCTGAAGGCTGACCCTTCAGAATCGTCAGCATAGCCATCAATGAACCATAGACCCGACCGGTCTTTGCCCGAATCAGCTCCAGGATATCTGGATTACGCTTCTGCGGCATCATACTCGACGATGTGCAATAGGCATCGTCAATCCGCACAAACCCGAATTCATTGGATGAATAGATTATCCAGTCCTCAGCCAGCCTGGACAAATGGGTCGCAATAAGCGCACAATCGAAAATAAACTCCGCACAAAAGTCCCTGTCGCCGACCGCGTCAATACTGTTGTAGCTGATATCCGAAAAACCCAATTGCTTCGCTGTGCTCTTTCTGTCTAAAGGCAGCGTAGAGCCGGCCACCGCCCCACTACCTAACGGCGAAATATTAAGCAGACGATGGCAATTTTTCAGCCGAATAAAATCACGCTCGAGCTGCTCGGCAAAACTTAACAGATAAGAGGCGATAACTATCGGCTGGGCACGCTGAAGATGTGTATAACCCGGCATTATATCTTCCGCATACTTACCCGCCAATTTAACGAACGCCTTTTGGAGCAGCGTTATTTTGGCCTGCAGAATCTCTATCTGGTCTCGCATCCAGAGCCGAACATCAGTGGCGACCTGATCGTTGCGACTTCTTCCGGTATGAAGTTTCTTGCCCGGCTCGCCGATTTTCGCCACTAATGCCGCCTCGATTACCATATGAATATCTTCATACTTCTTCTCGAATTTGAACCGCCCGGCTGAGATTTCCTCACTGATTCCGATAAGCCCGTCTTTAATTGAATTGAATTCGTCTTTGCTAATCAGTTTTTGCTCAGCTAACATCCGTGCATGGGCGATTGAGCCGACAATATCATATTTATAGAGACGCTTGTCTACCGACAGCGACTCCACAAAATCAACTGTTAGCTCATCCGGCTCACCGGCCAGACGCTCTTCCCAGCTCTTTCCTTCCGTGGCCATTATATCTACTCCAAAACCAAAATCTGCTACTCAAAACAACTACACAAACACTATCTTATGGTTCATTGTAGGCTTTTCATTCAGCCTCTCGCGACTGCTCTACTACGGTTAGACGATTGTCTTCGAAATAGAAAGCCTCGACCAACACTCCCCGGCGAAATCCTATTATACCTTCGGGCAAAGATGGGCCGGCTTCTCATCGCTCTACGCGCCTTCTTCGGACCTCGCGTTCTTCTCGCTCCATGCCTTCTCGACGGTTATCAGTTTCTCTTCTCACCTCGCGCTCTCTTCGGACCTCACGTTCTTCTCGTTCCCGAACCTGCCGTCTCCTCGCACCTGACAACTGTTCTGCCAGTTGTCCAACGACAGCGCCCTTCTCAGCGTTGCCGAACTCTCGCCAGAGCTTCGCCGCCATGGACAGGATTTCAACAAGGTGCTCGCGATTAGGGGCCCGTTCTCGGATACTCTGTGCCTCCTCGTCCCTGCATCCTTCGAGCATCACTTCACGGGCACGAATAGCTAACGTGAGCAGTTCCACCGCATCCCCGCGCTCGGCTTCCTTAAGTGCGGGCAGTGCCATCCTCATCACTTCTAACTGATGGAGCACAACTTCGCGCTCACTCTTTGGGCGCTCCCTTCTCGCCCTACCTTCATCGCGTTCTCTTCGTCTCTCACGTTCTTCTCGTTCCCTGCCTTCTATTCGTTCCTCGAATTCTCTTCGTATCCGGACTTCCCTTCCACGCTCTCTTTCTGGGCCGCCCCTCTCTCGCAATCGCCAATTCAATCGCTCATTCTCGGCCCTAAGCTCTTGGAGCTCTTCTTGCATCCGCTCTATGTGCGCCCGAAGCTCTCGAAGCTCTGCTTCCATCCGCTCTAAATGTTCTCCGAGGACCTCTTTCAGCGCTCTGCCCATACGTTCCAGATGCCCTGCGACGACTTCTTTTAATTGTCCTTCCATCTGCTCCAGACGTGCCGGCCTTCTGGCCTCTCGCCTTTCTCGAACGCCCTCACGCCGAATAACTTCTCTCCGAACACTCACTCTTCTTCTGCCCCCCGGCCTATCTTCAACTACTTCACGCCGCTCAGCCTCCATACCCTTGATCCACTTGTGCCCGGCCTCGGTCACAAAGGAAACACCTACTTTCTGTCCTTCTTGCAGCCTCCGAGCTGCCTGCCAAAGTTCCTCACGCTCACCGGGCACGAGCACGGTCACATGTTCGTCCCTCTCATGCGGCTTTATAACGATGCCCATATACCCTCGTTCACCAACCTCTCGTTCGACCAGCCGTACAAAGGTTCCGCCCACTGACCCATCTCTGTCGCGGTCCTCACCCAAGAGCATCCCACCCAACAGCAAGCCTGCAAGCACACCGAGCACCAACATTCTGTATATCTTTTTCATGATAGCTCTCCTGTAAATTTAGATTTGCAAATACCCGCCGCCCACACCAATTGTGGGTAGTCAATGTATAATAAACAACTCAAACCCACAAAGTCAACAAAATTACACGATTGTTTCTACTATCTCACTCTTGCAATCAAACCCCGAATCTATTATTCTGCAACCGATATGTTACAAAAACTTCTTATAACCAATTGCAGATTGTTCGATGCTCCGGACGACAAACAGACTACATCCATTCTCATCGAAAATGGCACCATCACTCAAATCGGCCGAATCAATTCCTCCGCCGGCTCCAACAACACCCTTGACGCACAGGGCCGAATAATCGCCCCGGGTTTCATTGACATTCACATTCAGGGCGCAGGCGGTGCCGACATACTCGACGCAACGCCCCATGCCCTCAAAGCCATATCACAAACTTGCCCACGTTTCGGAACTACCGCCTTTCTTGCCACAACTGTATTCAAACCAAAAAAGAAAAATCAACATCTTACTCTCGCCGCCGAACATGTTGGCCGGGACCTTGGCGGGGCGAACCTGCTCGGCATCCATCTCGAAGGCCCTTTTATCTCGCTTGAAAAAAAAGGAATGATTCTGCCTGGATGTATATGTCCGCCATCCTTGCAGGTTCTCGACCAAATCCTGGACATTACAAACGGCCACCTCAGAATGATGACAATTGCACCCGAGTTGCCCCATAACCTCCCAATAATTAAACGCCTCGTTGACTCTAACATCATTGCCTCTTTCGGCCACTCCAGCGCAACTTATCAACAAACTCTCGATGGTTTCGATGCCGGCATCTCACATGTAACACATCTGTTCAACGCAATGCCGTCAATCCATCATCGCGCACCCGGCCCACTTCTCGCCATCTTTCAGACAAAACACGTAACCACACAGCTTATTGCCGATGGCGTTCACATACACCCAGCCGTTTTGAAATTTGCTTTTCAAACGCTCGGCCCAAATCGAATCATACCAATAACCGACGGCATGCAGGCCCTCGGCCTCGGGGACGGTAAATTCATTTACAACGGCATCGAATACGAATCCAAAAACGGAACTGCAAGGTACAAAGACGGCACTCTTATAGGCACTGCTCTCGGCCTAACTCAGCTCCTCGAAAAGCTCATAGCATTTACGGATTGCCCCCTTGATGTTGCAATCAAAACTGTTACACAAAATCCTGCCGGACTGTTAGGCCTCCAAGGTAAAAAAGGCACTATCGCCCCGGGGAAAGACGCCGACCTGGTCCTGCTCGACCACGACCATTCAGTCCACACAACCATCGTGGCAGGCAAAATCGTATTCCGGAAATGAAGCAATCTAAGGATATGATTATTAAAACACTTGGGATTTCGACAAGCCCCAGGATTAAGGGCAACAGCGATTTGCTTTTGCGCGAAGCTCTCGCAGGCGCCGAGTCTGCAGGTGCAAACACCGAATATATCTATCTGTCAGATTACAATATTGCTCCTTGCATCGAATGTAATTCTTGTTACACAACAGGCACCTGCCAGATCCAAGATGACTTTCAGCAACTCTTAAAAAAGATGCTCGATGCCGACCGGCTCGTCTTCGCTACCCCCGTATTTTTTATGACCGTCTGTGCCCAGGCAAAGATGCTTATCGACCGCAGTCAATGTCTTTGGGCGTATAAGTATGTGCTAAAAAAACAGCTTATTACCCCCCAACCCGACCGCCGGGCAATGGTAATAGCCGTAGGTGGCTCAAAAAGCAAAAAGCAGTTTGAAAGCATCAAACTGACGATGAAATCCTATTTTGATGTGCTGCAAATAAATTACGTAACCAATTTATTTATCAACAAGATTAATCACCTCGGCGAAATACAAAAACACCCTTCGGCCCTCAAAGAAGCATTCCGACTTGGCAAAGAGCTAATAACCGCCGAGCCCCCCCTGCCGCAAAAGCCTGTCAACATCGAATTAACCTGAGCCTGCGCCAATTCATAATTCAAAACTATACCCTGCTACTCCTTGTTCTCCGGCTTGGCTTTTTTTATAACAAAGAAATACGCAATCGCCCCTACAAAATAAAAACTAAGCGACAAAAGAATTGCAGCAGCCCATATCAGCCTGTCATACTGGCCTTCTTTCGTAAGCGGGTTATAAAACTTCGACACCGGCCGCTTCAGACAATCGATGAGCATTATCAGAGTAAAAACCACTCCCAAGATTGCTATTACACCCCACAACGCCTCAATCCCGAAAAATGGTCTTATCGGCCAGAACGGAAACCTACACATTCTCCACGTAAACATAACACATATCTCCTAAAAAAGTTTACAACCTCACACACTCGCGTACCAATTTCACAACCTTTCCTGCAAAATACAACTCAGGCAATATGTTAATCACGCTTTTGTTATTCCGTCTTCGATGACAAGTATGCAAGAAGCCCAACAACCAGAACCGCAACCACAGCCAAAGTTATACATATAACAATCGGCGTAGCAACATTTAACTTCAATTCAATAATAAAGGGTAAGGACGCTGCGAAGATAGTGAAAATTATAAAGCCGATTGCCCGCCACGGGTATGCAAAATTCACTGTCCAACCCGTCCATTTAATCGGTTTCGGCACAACCAGACGCGGGTCGTTTTTGCAGTAATAGATTGCGCCCCAGAGCCAGTTATTCTTGTCCCCCCAGAGAGTTTCCAATTCTTCTTTTGTGACCATTATTTGTTCTCCTACGAGTGAACTAACCGCAAACGGGCAACAAAACAGCCCATACTATAATCAGAATCGCAATAACTGTCAAAGTAAAACGCCCCACTTTTTGACCTGCTGTTCCTCATTATCAACATCGCTATCTGCTCGCAACTGAACCAATGAGAAAGGGGCCTATACCGAATCAATCGATATAGGCCCTTAATTAACGTGAATCCGATGCCCTCTTGTTTGTCATTGCGGATCCGTCAAAAGCGGACGCGGCAATCTCAAACTTTGAGAGCTTTGTATCAATCACACAATTCTAATCGCCAGTTCAACACCAGCTTACGGTGCCGGCTCCGGCGGCGGAGGATACAAACGAATATCGTCAATGTACATCGTACCTGAACCACCAGCCTGGGGGTTGTTCCTGTCGCCAAGACCAAGGCCAATCGTATTGACATTGGCTAAGTTCACGCCCTGGTCTGCAAAGGCTTGTAGGGGGATAATCCACTCCGTCCACTTATCTATCTGTGCGGCATTTGGGTTATCGTGAGAGACGACCGCACTGCCGTTAAGAACTACATACAACGTCTCAGCAGCGTTAGCCGAATCGCCCCTGAACCAAATCGATAAAGTGCTAACACCATTCTCCGTCCAGTCACGCGGATAAGTCAACGTCAAAGTTGCCTCAGAGTACCCAACACTGTTGTCGTAGTAAAGTGGTAGCGACTGGTTGCCTCCTTGAACGATAGTTTGCTCGGCAAACGGAGGATTCTCATAACCAACTAAAGAACCGTTTGTCGGGTTGTCATATCCGTCTATCCACACGTTAAATATCCTGTTACTCTCGGGGTCATCGGGGTCAAGGTCATTGTAAGATTCAAAATCGTCCACGAGAAGGAAGTTGGCTGTCGTAAAGCTCCAGACAGGGCCTATCCAGGGACTGTCTGGGTTGGTGTTATTTACCTCATCAACACGCCAATAATAAGTGCTTTCCCACTCAAGCTTTCCGGGGTCATAGCTCTCGGAACCAAGGTCTCTTGTGCCTTTATACTCCGGCGAACCGGTATTGGCATTGCGTACGACCTCTTTATCTGCACCGAAATAGACCTCATGCGAAGCGGCCGCTTCTCCCGGCGACCAGCTCAGAATCTGTGTCTGCTTCACATCCACAGCGCCATTAGCCGGCTTCAAGCTCACAACGGCGCCCTGGGTAGTAAAGCTCCAGACCTCGCCTTTATACGTTTCGAAAATATCGAACTCATCGACTCTCCAGTAGTAAGTCTTGCCTGATTTAAGTGGGCCGGGAGGATATGTCGCAGTTCCCTGAGGAAGACCTCCGGTTGCGTTACTCACATCGTCAAAATTATCCCCGAAAAATGCGGTATGTAATTTCGCACCGAAACCTCCCGTCCAGTTAAGGTTTGCAGTCAGTTCTACAAACTCGGCACCATCAGCCGGGTCCGGGAAGTAGGCGGTCTTGGGAGGAATACTAAAGCTCCAGACATCGCCTTTCCAGGGACTGTTCGGCTCGGTATCATTGACCTCATCGATTCGCCAGTAATATGTCGTGCCCGGAACAAGACCATCCGGATAAGGAAATCCCGGAAAGCCCGCAACGTAAAACGTATCGGCTTGGTTGCCCCGGAAAGTGTCACCTACACCGTCGTTCACATCGTCAAAATTCTCGCCCAAATATACATCGTGCGAGACTGCATAACCACCCGGCCTCCATGAAATATTTACCCAGGTATCGGCATGCAGATCGCCATCAGCCGGTGTCGGTCCGGATGTAAACGGCCATAATCCACCTGCTCCTTCCATAACACCCAGAATCTCACCCGGCGAAAGTGCTTTTGTGTAGAGGCGCACATCGCTCAAATAGCCACTCCACATCTCCGCGGCATTGGTGGCGTCACCACCCATGCCAAAGGGATTCTCGTCGATAGTCGCAGTTGTAGTTTCTGTACCGGCGGGTTCAGCATTACGATAGTGTGTGAGAGTTGCCCCCTCCTTTACGACTACCATATGAACCCACTCGCCCGGGGGCGGGTCATCGTAGTCAATGGTACCGTTATGCCCACCGTGATAGTATTCAAATCTTGTTGATGTGAACTTGATGAACTGTCCGGATCCCGGCGTCGGTGTGCCACCATAACGATTGCCTAAAATTACTTCATTAACGCCAGTTCCATCGGCTTCCTGCTTGACCCATAACGCCCATGTAAAATCGTTGTCCAAGTCCATAAACGGGATTATTAGGTCGGTGCTGATATATGCGCCGCTGCTGTTGTCTCCATTAAAGCTCATTACCATACCACGCTCCGGGTCGTTGACCCAAACCAAACCGTTATTGCCCAGACCGCCACCGTCGAAGTTATTGATGGTCCCATCATTTCCTGAGGCGGACAAATCAATAACAGTATCTCCTGAGCCTTCATTCAACGGCCACCACCCGATAAGGTCGGCGTCGGCAGCGCCGGCTACGCTTGTCAGAACCAGGCCTAACACCAAAACAAAAGAAACCAAATAAATCGATTTTCTACACATAATAATCCTCCTTAAAAAAAGTTAAAATAATTTAGATTATGTTTTGGCCACACACCAAAACTCTCGTTCCCGCAGAGGAGGGATATGAATTGTCAGTTGAAATGTGAAACTCTCCACTTGCGAAGCACAAAGTCGCCGTTACAACTAACTCTGTGTCTTGCATAATAACTCCTCCTCTGTTGAAATACTTCAAAGTTAAGGCCTGCCCGTGGACTAAAAACTGCTCATACCCACATACACGGACATAAGCCTCATCATTTTTTATACCAGATTGGCCATCTTCCTGTCAAGAATTATTTTCCTTTTTGTTAAGATTGCTTCAAAGATGTATAACCTATTCAATTACGCTTTCATACTCTTACACTTATTATTCACGAACTGCGAATCACGAGCCACGCCTCACAGGCCACGAATCGTTCAAATGTAAAAATGTGGTGGTTTATCAATTCCAAAAAACAGCCGATAAAAACCGCAAACCAAAACGATATGCAGACCTATAAAAAGTTTTTAGCGAAAACTAATTATTTTGCCTATTTCTGCTAATCTATCCAATTTAACATTGCCGATAAAAGTTATCATTGATGGAATATTGATTTAAGGGAGGTTAAATTATGCAGACTTTAACTGAGCAGCGTAAAGATAGCCGGAACATCGTTTCCTGGCCTGTTAGTGTTTGGATACCGGAAGCCAACAGGTTTTTTAATGGTCGAAGCTGTAATATTAGCAAAACGGGCGTCTTTATTACCCTTCCGGTAACGGCTCCAATCAGGCCAGGCCATGTTGTAGAGCTCAATTTTCCGCGAACAGAGACTTTGGCAAAGGAAAAAGGACAATTTGCACGTATCAAAACCGGCAAAGTTGTCAGAGTGGACCGCAAGAATCTGCTCGAAAGTGCTGAAATTGGTGTAGGTATCGCATTTCAATAGCTTATAAGACATTCTTTTAGCGTTATTAAACAAAGTTGCGGAGAGGCTTTGGGTATCCCAAATACGGGGCAATGGAAGAGTAGAGACTGATGACCAAGAGAAGTCGTCAGTCTTTTTTTATGTGCCGAGCATGTTCTAAACACCAAATACGGGCTGCAAGCGTTATGCTCACAGCCCTTATGTTAGAAAATGCACTTCTGTTTATGAATTATATTCGCAATATTACGTTTTTTGAAACCCACCTTAATAGTTTCCTATATTAACATAAACCGATGGCTACTCCGCCCTGATTTCGTATAAGATCAGGCCAGATTAACAATTATATTTTTTGAAAGGAGTAGCCAACAAACCTCCAACTACGACAGGGACAACGTCTCCGCCTTCGCTGAAGCTGCGGTGGACAAGATGGCGGAAAAGCGGTGATAGATGCATGTAAAATTGTAAGTAGTGAGTGGGTAAATGCAGACGTTTGACCAAAATGGAAAAAGGGCACTTGAGGAACTTGGCTTTTCAGGACTTTTGTTTTAACAAGACCCGATTTTGCTGTTTCCAAAGGGAAAGAACGTGTGTTGGGAGACACAAAATAATTCTCAAAAATAGGAACAATAAATGCCTCTAAAAGTCAGTTTTTCCTTGACGAGAGGGTGGACAATTTGGTATAGATAATATTAATGATGCTTGTTCATTCACATTCGGGCAAGAGTGGTTTTTGATTTCACTTTGCAGGCAAGTTTCTGATAGTTTCTAATAGAGGAGGACCTATTATGCAGGGCACAGGATTTTCTGTGAGAATTTTGTGCGCCGGTGTTAAATTTTTCAGATCAACTGACAATTCTTGCTATTAAGAAAAGATGTTTTGGTGTGTGGCCAAAGCACAACTATTTCATTTTTTTTGAAGGAGAGCTATTATGTACACAAAACTGATTTATGTAAAGATTAGAATTCAAGGTCATGCAATCTTGTGCGCTTTTATTGCACTATCAATGCTGCTGATTCTTCAACCGGCATCGGCACAAGTCTTTTATGCAGATTTTGAAGATGAGATTGGTGCCAACGACCCCGCTCAATGGGTGCCGGACAACACCGGGCAAACATGGGGAATCGCTGATTTCCCCGGTAGCGGAAAGGGATTGAAGAATCTCAATGAAGGTTGTGGGACATCCGGCAACACGCCCTTGCCCGGTGTGGATAACTTCCAGGACGGCATTATCCAATTGGATATGTCATGGGAGGACGATGATAGCTGGGGCGTGGTTTTTCGTAAGACCGCCGATGACGCGGGTTATATTGTCGTATTCGGCTACATCGAAACACCTTTTGTCATTGTTGCCGACCTCGCTAAGGGCTGCGGCGGTAACGATTGCCTCGACAACCTCGGCTGTGAAAACAACCCGGAAAATACCTTGATTCAGGTTGACCACGGCCTTGGCACCAGCTTAACCCAAGACTTGAGCGTTTCGTATACCGGACGTATTGAGGTCAAGGGTGACTCGATCAGGGTGTGGTACTTGCCGACCGCCGATATTGCTGACCCCGCTGACCCCCTTGGCGATCTCGGAGTTCCACTCGTCGAGATTCAGAATGGGGCGCATGCCGGGCCGGGTTCCGTGGGTATCTGGCATGAGAGCCAAGGTGGCTCAATGATCGATAATGTGTTGGTTGTAGGATCAGTAGGTGGACAGCCGCTCGCCTGGGGCCCCAATCCACCGGTCGGAGACCTTATCACCGATAACTGGACGAGCCTCAGTTGGAGACCGGGAGATTTTGCTCTCTCGCATGATGTCTATCTCGGCGATAACTTTGACAACGTAAACGACGGCACCGGCGATACTTTCATAGGCAATCAGGCCGACACGTCCATTCTCGCGGGTTTACCCGGATTTCCTATTCCAGACGGTCTGGTGCCGGGAACGACCTACTCCTGGCGAGTCGATGAGGTCAACGACGCCAATGCAGCAAGTCCCTGGAAGGGTAACATCTGGAGCTTCTCTATTCAGCCCTACACTGCCTATGATCCCGACCCGGCTGATGGTGCTGAAACTGTAGATGTGGATGAACAGCTTAGCTGGACACCAGGTTTCGATGCGAGATTACACTATGTTTACTTCGGTGAAACTTTTGATGAAGTGGACAATGCAGCAGGGGGGTTTCCTAATGGAATTGCAACCTATTCTCCCGGCACACTTAAAATGGCAAAGACTTATTACTGGCGTGTCGATGAGTTCGACGCCGTTGAGACGCATAAAGGCGATGTCTGGAGCTTTACAACTGAGGGTGCCGTCGCAGCTTTGGCCCCGTCTAATGGTGCTGTGGACGTAAAGCAGACACAGGTTCTTAGCTGGTCACCGAGTGTCTTTGCAGCTTCGCATGAGGTTTACTTTGGCAGCGACAAAGATGCCGTGAAAAATGCCGATACCAGTTCGCCGGAGTATAAAGGCACCAGAGACCTTGGTTCCCAGAGCTATGACCCCGGAATGCTTGAGTGGGACAGCACTTACTACTGGCGGATTGATGAGGTCAATAATGCCAATTCGGACAGTCCGTGGACAGGTCCTCTCTGGAGCTTTACGACAGCCAACTTCCTTGTCGTGGATGATTTCGAGTCCTACAATGACCTTGACCCCGCCGACCCCGATAGCAACAGGATATTTAACGTGTGGTTGGACGGATACGACGACCCGACAAACGGTTCTTTAGTTGGTAATGACGTTCCTCCTTTTGCAGAGCAAACTATCGTTCACGGAGGCAACCAGTCGCTGCCAATTTACTACGACAATAGTGTTGGGTACTCTGAGGCAACTTTGACGTTGACTTACCCGCGTGATTGGACCGAGAAAGGTGTTAGCACGTTGACGATTTGGTTCAGGGGCGATTCGGCCAACGCTGCTGAGACATTGTATGTTGTTCTCAACGGAAGTGCAGTAGTCTCTCATGACAATCCTGATGCAGCGCTGATAACGAGGTGGACGGAATGGACTATAGACCTGCAGGCTTTTGCCGACCTGGGCGTGAACCTGGCTAACGTAAATACCATTGGCCTTGGTCTTGGCGACAGGAACAATCCGCAGGCCGGGGGTTCAGGTACAATGTACTTTGATGATATTCATCTGTATCCTCCGGCACCGTAAGCCGGGATTTTGCTGGCCCTAAAAGTCTAAGACTGCGAGTCCGCCTTGGGTGGTTAGGCGGACTCGCAATAATGTTGAGGATTTTAGTGCATTCTGTGAATGAAACGCCATTTAGTCAAGGCGTATTGTATTGATGCTTGTTGAAGACAATCCCGACCTGTCGGGATTTTGGTGTGTAGGCAAAGCATAATCAATAATTTATTTTACTTTTTTTAAGGAGGACTATTATGTCTAAGAACTTGATTTATTTAATTTCTTTTATTTTGGTGCTGGGTCTGGCCCCAAGCGTAGAAAGTGCAGATCCGTACCAGCAGGAAGCTGGGCCGGACGGCATCGTATCGATGGAGGCTGAGAACTTCGATGAGAACACTCCCCAGGGCAGCCACACCTGGGATTTCGTCACAGACCCGGCCGGCTTTTCCGGGACCGGTGCAATGCGGGCGATGCCGAATGATGGTACCCTCATAAATGAACCTGGCCAGTTCCTGGTCCAATGTCCACGTTTGGACTTCGAGGTCAACTTCACAAAGAGCGGTACACATTATATATGGGTACGATGTCGGCAACTCGATGACGACACAAACACAATTCACGTGGGAATTAACGGAACTCATAATCCAACTTCCGACAGAGTAGGAAACCTGCAGACATTCAATGAGTGGGTTTGGGCCAGTACCAGTGAACTTGACGGCAGCGAGCGGCTGACTATCGATATCCCCGATCCGGGTGTGCATACAATCAATGTGTGGATGCGTGAGTCCGGGTACTGGTTTGATAAGATTGTGCTAACGACCGACCCTGATTACACGCCGACGGACGAAGGTCCTTATGAAAGCTCGCGTGGTCCCCGCTTCAAGGCTTATCGCCCCATCCCGAAGAATGGTGAGCTATACGAGGATACGTGGGCGAGCCTTAGCTGGAGTGTGGGAGACACTGCGGTCTCACACGATATTTATATCGGCGAGAATCTTAACGACGTGAACGATGGCACGGGCGATACATTCCGAATTAACCAGGCCGGGACGTTTTATATTGCCGGCTTCCCTGGATATCCTTATCCGGATGGCCTGATTCCGAGCACAACTTATTACTGGCGAATCGATGAGGTTGAGACCGACGGCACTACGATATACAAAGGTGACGTCTGGAGCTTTAGTATTCCACCCCAGAACGCCTATAGCCCCGATCCGGCTAATGGTGCCGAGAAGGTAGACCCGGATGTGGAGGTTAGCTGGACGCCGGGTTTCAATTCGAAATTGCACACCGTTTACTTCGGCGAGAATTTTGACGATGTCAACAACGCCGCCGGTGGACTCCCACAGGGACCTGCAACCTATACTCCCGGCACACTTAAATTGGCCAAGACTTACTACTGGCGGGTCGATGAGTTTGATGTTGTCGACACGCATAAAGGCGACGTCTGGAGCTTTACTACCGAGGGCGGCGTCTGGGGCCCGAACCCAGCTAATGGCGCTGTGGATGTAAAGCAGACACCGATTCTTACCTGGACACCGGGAGTCTATGCCGCTTCGCATCAGGTCTATTTCGGCAACGACCATGAGGCCGTACGAAATGCCGATACCGGTTCGCCGGAGTATAAAGGCACCGGGGACCTTGGTGCTGAGAGCTACGACCCCGGAAAACTCCAGTGGGATACCACCTACTATTGGCGTATTGACGAGGCCAATAACGTCAACCCTGATAGCCCGTGGGCAGGCCCTGTCTGGAGCTTTACGACAGCCGATTTCCTTCTCGTGGACGATTTTGAGTCCTACAACGACATTGACCCCCCTGAGGCGGGGAGCAACAGGATATTTGAAGCGTGGCCGGACGGTTATGATATCCCGACAAACGGAGCTCTCGTTGGTAATGACCTTCCTCCTTATGCCGAGCAAACTATCGTTCACGGAGGCAACCAGTCGATGCCGCTTTACTACGACAACAGTGTTGGGTACTCTGAGGCAACTTTGACGTTGACTTATCCGAGTGACTGGACCGAAAATGGCGTTAGCACATTAACGATTTGGTTCAGGGGCAATTCAGATAACGCTGCTGAGACGTTGTACGTTGCCCTCAATGACAGTGCGGTAGTCAATCACGATAATCCTGATGCAGCACAGATAACCACCTGGACTCAATGGAATATCGACCTGCAGGCCTTTGCAGACCAGGGTGTGAACCTTGCCGATGTCAATACGATTGCCCTCGGTCTTGGCAACAGGAATAATCCGGTAGCCGGTGGTTCAGGTACGATGTACTTCGATGATATTCGTCTGTATCCTCCGCCGCCGGAGCCGGCACCGTAAGATATGATTTAGTTGACAAGCGGATTTATGTCAATTCGGGGCTTATACCGATTGATTCGGTATAGGCCCCTTTTAAGTTGATATTTGATTATTGTTGTGGGGATATCGGCAGGTTGGGGGTAGAAAATCTTGCCATTCGGCCTCTGTTGGTGTACTTTATGGCACCAATGCAGACAAAGATTGTAAAACTCGATGCTACAAATGTTGATTCGGCGAAAATCAAGGAAGCCGCATCTCTGGTCGATGATGGTGGACTGGTGGCGTTCCCGACCGAAACCGTCTATGGGATTGCCTGCCGAGTCAAAACCGATTCATTAGCAAGACTCAACAATATTAAAGGCAGAGACCCCACAAAATACTACACATTACTTATCGGTCAAAAAAACGATGTCAAGAAATATGTGCCGACTATCGGATTAAGGGCTGAAAAATTAATCAGAAACGCCTGGCCCGGACCTTTGACCATAGTCTTCGAATTAGACCGTACGGATATTAACAAACAGAAAAAGAACCTCGAAAGAAAGTTTTTCAAAAGTCTGTATAAAAATAATTCCATAGGTATTCGCTGTCCGGACAACCCAATAGCTACAATGTTGCTGCTGGCAGTGAACAATCCTGTAGTTGCGCCAAGCGCAAACATAGCGGGTCAATCGCCGGCGGTCGATGCCGAGAAGGTTCTTGCTCAATTATCAGGTCAAATCGAGCTGCTGCTGGATGCCGGGCCTTGTAAATACAAAAACAGCAGCACCGTTGTTAAAATAGGTAAAATGGGTATAGAGATTTTAAGGCCCGGCGTATATTCTCAAGCCCAGTTGGACGCAATGTCAGCGGTCAAGTTTTTATTCGTTTGTACCGGCAACACCTGCCGAAGCCCAATGGCCGAGGGAATATTTCGAAAATATTTGGCGGAAAAATTGCAATGCAAACTTGACGACCTGGACAAAATAGGTTATAAGATATTCTCTGCTGGTGTTATGAATGTGGCTGGTGTTCCAGCAAGCGCCGAAGCGATAGCAGCTTGTGCAGCCAAGGGAATAGATTTAATAGCTCACAGAAACCAAGGATTGTCCAAAGAGCTTATCGAAGAGAGTGACTTAATTTTCGCAATGGAGCGAATGCACCAGCAGAAAATTATTGCTCTTAGTCATGAGGCTGCGAATAAGTGTTTTCTTTTAGCAGGAGATGAAGGTATTGCTGACCCGATAGGTCACCCCCAGGAGTTTTTCAATAGTTGTGCTGATGTGATAGAAGCAGCCGTGAAGAAAAAGATTAGTGAGCTTGTGATATGAAAATAGCAGTTGGAAGCGACCATCGTGGTTTCGAAGCAAAACAGCAAATCAAGGCCATAATTGCTGAGCTGGGCCATGAGTGTATTGATTTTGGCACCAACGACAGCAATCCGGTTGATTACCCTGACCCAGCTTATTCAGTAGCAATTGCGGTATCGAAAAAACAGGTCGATAAAGCCATCTTAGTCTGCGCAACTGGTATCGGAATGAGCATAGCGGCAAACAAAATAGGTGGGATTAGAGCTGCACTGTGCCATGATGAGCTAAGCACCCAGATTTCACGCGACCACAATGATGCAAATATCCTGTGTTTGTCAGGGGACCAGATCGGAGAAGTATTATTGCGAAAAATAGTGGAAGTGTGGCTCAATACAGAATTCAGCGGTGGAAGACACGAAAGAAGAGTAAGAAAAATAAAAGCCATTGAAGAAGGGAAAAACCCGAAAGAAATACAAAAACAACAAATGTATAGTGAATAGCTTTTAGCGAGCAGATTTTTGTATTACGGTGAACGTAATACATGTTCTGGAGGATAGGTTTAGCAGATACGCAGGATAGTTAGCGAAGATATTTAACCGGACATTTCACATCCGTTTGAAGGTCTATTAATTAGGGTGGGCAAGGAGGCCTGCCCTATATTTTTGTAAAATCAAACCACTTCCAGCCTTTTTGCCGTCATAGGCAAAAAATAGTCACTCAAATTGACCGATTCGGTCCTTATATGGTGCCGTGAAAATCCGCCACAAGCTTTAATTACAACTTCAAGGGGGGTATTTTGACCTTGAGATGATTCTGCAATTTGTTTCTTAAATCTTTTGCTACTTTCGGAAATATTTTAATAACATTCCTGGTCTGGCCCGGGTCTGTTCTTAAGTTATAAAGGCAAGGCCCTTTGCCAAGGTTTTTACCCGTAACGTTCTGGAAATAGTGCCAATCCAGATTGTGAATCGCGCCGAATTTGTTAAAGACCGTGTAAACATTTTCGTGGAGTGAGGGACTCTGCCCTGTTACCAGCTTCCACATATCCCCCCCGTCCATATTCTTATAATCATCAATTCCAAGCAGCGCAAGAAACGTGGGCATAAAATCGACAGCACCGACAAGTGCATCAACACGCTTCGCGGCAAATCTCTTATCGGGGTGTTTTATAATTAACGGAATACGAGTAACACAGGCATTAAGAAGGCCGGGGGTTTTCTGTACACAACCTTCCTCGCCGAGATGAGTACCGTGGTCGGTCGAAAAGACGATGATTGTATTATCCATCAGCCCTAATTGCTCAACTCTTTTCAAAAGGCGGCCGATACAATAATCACTGAACGTAACTTCTGCTGCATAAAGGTCTCTGATAACAGGTAAATCATCCGGACGAATATCGGCGTTCCTGACCCCATATCCGAATAAATATCTTTCATAGGGATATTCATCACGATACATTTTCTGGAATCGCTCAGGTGCATCCCACGGCTCATGAGGGTCAAACATATCTATCCAGAGCATAAAGGGATTACCTTTGGCATTTTGTTCGAGCCAATCCACAGCCGCTCCACAGGACTGGGCACAAAAATAATCTCTCTGACTTTTTCTGTCCTGTGTATTCATCAGGTACTGACGCATATTTGCGTCATAGCGCTGGTTCCACAAATGAGCGGGCATATGCTTTTTCGGGTCAAACTTTTCTTTCGGGCCGCTTTTCCATCTGTCAGTCTCCTGCCCGCGAACCCATTGCCAGGAATCAAACCCGCGGTGA
>SDBU01003579.1_pt1 | contig 19659 bp, 14 predicted proteins | sample 2277071 | NCBI WGS metagenome assembly SDBU01 (sample SAMN10397929, study PRJNA504765) | marine sediment metagenome | isolation source: marine sediment core GS08_GC12, 126 cmbsf | place: Arctic Ocean: Gakkel Ridge, Loki's castle | collected 2008 | reverse complement strand
GAGGTCGTCCGCGCCCAATCATTTTTAGCCGGCCCAAATCAGTTGGGTTCATATTTGTTAATCTTGTTGCCTTTGGCGTTGTTGATGATTTGCTATCAAAAAGCCAAAAAAGCCAAACTTATTTTTTCTATCTATTCTATAATCTTTTTAGTGGCATTATTTTTTACTTATTCGCGTTCGGCTTGGCTGGGATTTTTGGCTGCAGTTTTAGTTTTCCTGTTAATCATTATTAATCGAAAATTTAGGCTTTATTTTCTTGTTAGTTTGATTTTAATCGGATTAGCTTTTTATTTAATCGCCAGGGATTTGTTGAGTTTTAGAATAATTGATGTATTTGTCCAACATCAAGGCTCGACCCCAGAACGGATTGAGACCCTAAAAAAGACCTTTGAAACTATTTGGAAAAATCCTTTTGGATTGGGAGTGGGGAAAGCTGGTTTGGTTTCTTTGACATCGCCTCAGACAGATACTTTGATTCCAGAAAGTTGGTATCTGCAAATGGCTTTGGAGTTTGGAATATTGGGATTTTTGGTTTATGTAGGAATTGTGGTAGAATTTTTTAGAAATTTATGGCGCTATTTTGCTCAGGCAAAAGATAAGTTTTATAAAGTTTTGTTGTTTGGGACATTTTTGGCTTTTGTCGGTTTATCGGTTTATTCTTTGTTTTTACATACTTGGTCGGATATTACCACAACAATGACTTTTTGGATTTTGGTTGGATTGGTTTTTTCAGCCAATTTAAAAAAGGAGACTCCGTGAATTTGACAATTTTAGGTTCTGGGGCAACCATGCCAAGTCTAAAAAGATCAGGCCCTTCGTATTTGTTGAAAATCAAAGATGATTTGATATTACTCGATGCAGGTCCTGGCACTTTAAGGCAATTTTTGAAAGCTAAAAAAGATTATTTTAAGTTAAGCCATATTTTGATTTCTCATACTCATGCCGACCACTTATCTGATTTGATGCCGATCCTGCAATCAATTTATGTCCGTACTTTAGAATTGGTAGGCGATAAAAGAGAAAAACCTCTGATTATAATAGGTCCCCCGGGATTTAAAAAAGTTTATCAAAATTTGCAAAAGGCAATGGCAATGATGCCTGAAAAAGAATCATACCAGGTTCAAGTTTTTGAAATGGGCAACAGTGCCAAAGATTTTAAGGGCTGGAAATTAGAGTCTAAAATTGTCAGGCATGTTGAATTTTGGGATTCGATAGCTTATAAAATTAGAACTGAGGAGAAAACATTTGTCTACTCCGGTGATACTGGTTTTTGCCCTGAAATTATTGATTTTTGTCGAGGCGCTGACACTTTGCTAATAGAAACTACGCTGCCAATTTCAATCGCCTTTCCCAAAGATCATTTGAATCCCCAGCTTGTTTCAGAAATCGCCCGCTTGTCTGGGGCGAAAAAAATAATTTTAACCCATTTGTATAGCGAGATGCTTAATCTTGACTCTATTGCAGATATCAGAAAAGAAATCAGCAAAAAATTCAAAGGCAAAATAATCATTGCAAAAGATTTAGAAAAAATCGCATTATGAAATATACCATTGGATTAAAAATTGGTTCAAAATATGGTTTTGGAGAAATCAAAGAATTAATTGAAATGGGTTTAAAATGGAATGTTAATTTTTTTGAAATTACCGCTAACGATATTGGTGATCTAGATTATTTAATAAAGTTACAGCAAAAAGGGATTAGATTTGGCATTCATATTCCTCACTCATATACGCCAGATAATCCAGTAGCTTTATGTGCCACTATTTCGCCATATAAAAAGAAATCATTGGAATGGTTTAAAAAATCTATAGAAATTGCCAAAAAAATTAAAGCTGAATATATTATTTTTCATCCAGATTTATATAAAGTTCCAAAAGGTAGTTCACGTTTTCCAGAAGGGATTAAATTCGCTAATAATAGAAAAGAGGGCTTTCGACAACTTATAAAAACTATACGAACTTATCGAGATAATATTCCATTATTAGCAGAAATAATGCCGGGCCCAGATTATTATAATTATAATCTGAAAGAGAGCCTTAAATTAAAAAGAATAACAGGTGTAAATTTCTGTTTTGACATTGATCACGCCTTTGAAGTTAATCAAGATATTAATACCGTAATTAATTGGTATAAAGGTATTGAAAAATATGTAGAGGTTTTTCATATTTGTGATTTCGATCCAGAAATTCGGGGTCACCTACCAATCGGTGACGGAAAAATAGATTTTGAGAAATTTTTTAATCAATGCCAAACAAGAAAAGGTCAGATATTTATTTTAGAAGCCTTGTCTTATTCAAAAGAAACAGTTAAAAAAGATCTTTTAAGTTCTCAAGAAAAATTAGAAAGAATGATAAAATAAAAAATAAAAATTTTATAATATTACCACGTTACGTAACATTGAACTAAAGCAATGAAGAAAATAAAACGATTTAAAAAATCAGGATCTGAGAAAGAATTATGGCAAATTTTGGCAGAAATCAAAGATCCGAAAGAAATCCAAAAGTTTATGAATGATTTATTATCACCGAGCGAGGTTTCTATGATTACTCAGAGGTGGGTGATTAGTAAGTTATTTAATAAGGGTTGGACTTATGATAAGATTGTATTAAAAATCGGAGCAGGTAAAGGAACAATTAATAGAATTTATAACATATTACATCGTGGAAAAGGAGGATTTACTATCGGTCTTAATGTTTTACGCGAATTAAAAGAAATTGAGGAAGTTAAAAAGAAAGAATATACAAAATCAAATTTAGAGCGTTATATTGATAGAAGAATAAAGAAAGGGAAATAAATTATCACGTTACGTAACACGGACTATTAGTTTCTCAAATAATTTACAAGCGGAGATTTAATATGGAGAAGGTGAAAATTTTAGGTATTAAGATAGATAATGTTACATTTTTGAAGGCTCTCAAGAAAATTGAGAGCTTAATTGATAGTGGCAAGCCACACCAAATAGTGACTATAAATTCAGAGTTTATAATGGCGGCTCAAAAAGATTCTGAATTTAAAAAAGTTTTAAATGCAGCAGATTTGTCTGTTCCAGATGGCGTCGGACTTTTGTGGGCTTCTGGATTTTTGTATGGCAGGAAAAATAAATTAAAAGAGCGCATCGCTGGCGCAGATTTAGTTTGGGAATTGGCTAAAATGGCTGCCGAAAATGAGTGGTCGATTTATTTTTTAGGAGCAGCCCCAGGTGTGGCTAAAGAGACAGCCGACCGATTGCGCTTGATTCATCGAAATTTGAAAGTAGCTGGTGTTTCGGAAGGCCTGCCAAAATTTTCCGAAAGAAAAGTTGTCGAGATGGTGAAAAAGTCAAAAGCCGATATTTTGTTAGTCGCCTATGGCGCGCCAAAACAGGATAAATTTATCCATAAGAATTTAAAAAAACTCGGCGCAAAAGTAGCCATGGGAATAGGCGGCAGCTTTGATTTTATTATTGGGAAACAAATTAGGGCGCCAAGATGGATGCAGAAAATAGGTTTGGAATGGTTGTGGCGCCTAATTCACGAGCCCAAAAGAGCCGGTCGAATTTTCACCGCCACGGTTAAATTTCCTTGGGCAGTTTTCTGGTCTAAATTTTTTATATAAATCAGCGGGTCCTGCTCGGCACCATCCACGGAAAAACACCTCGGCTGTTTCGGTTATAGATTGAAAAAGATTGATCCTCAGCCTCGCTTCGTTTTCGCCAAGCCGTTGTCGCTTTTGTCAAATCTTGAGATGTTTTCCATGGCTTGGCTCAAAATGTATTTCTTAGGAGGTACCTCGCACCCGCTGCAATAAAACTATACTTGATATTGGTTATCCTATTGACATAAAATTTTTAATTTGTTAAACTAAAGTTAGTATTGGGTGGTTGTAGTTGCCACCCAATTTTTAAAAATGGTATAATATATAATAGAAATAGTGAGTAGTGAGAGGAGTTAACGTGGATCAAGAATTTACCGCCGCAGTAAGACAAATTTGTGACGAAAAGGGCATAAAGCCAGAAGATGTCTACGAAACAATTGCCGCTGCTATGGCTTCAGCATATCGAAAAGATTTTGGAAAACCGGGTCAAAAAATTGAAGCCGAATTTGACCCCGAAACTGGTAAAACAAAAATTTACCAAGTTTTAGAAGTGACAAAAGATATAGAAAATGAAGATCGAGAAATTTCACCCAAAGACGCCAAAAAATATAAGAAAAAGATAAAAGTTGGTGACGAAATTAAAATCAAAAAGAAAGCCCCGGAAAGTTATGGCCGGATCGCTGCCCAGACCGCAAAGCAAGTGGTGATTCAAAAAATCAGAGAATCAGAGCGCGATGTTTTGTATAAAGAGTTTAAAGATCGGGCTGGTGAATTGCTAACCGGAACAGTTCAGCAAATTGAAGGCAAAAATATTATCATCAATTTGGGTAGAGCCAATGGAATCTTGTTTCCTAAAGAACAAATTCCCTCAGAAAATTATTATATCGGTCAAAGGCTCAAAGTTTATATCGCTTCTGTGGAAGAATCAAGCAAGGGCCCGCAGATAATTTTGTCTCGCGTCCATCCTGAGATGATTCGTTGTTTGTTTGAATTGGAAGTGCCGGAAATCAATTCTGGAGCAGTTGAAATAAAATCAATTACTAGAGAAGCTGGCAAAAGATCAAAAGTGGCCGTGATCGCCCATCAAGAAGGGGTGGACCCGGTTGGTTCTTGTGTAGGACAAAGGGGTACTAGAATTCAGGCGATTTTGGCTGAAATTGGTGAAGAAAAAATTGACATAATTTTGTGGGACGAAGATTTAGAAAAATTCATTGAAAACGCTTTATCTCCTGCTAAAGTAAAATCAATTAAATTAAGAAAGAGTGATAAAACTGCTGTCGTGGCAGTGGCTGAGGATCAGTTAAGTTTGGCAATTGGAAAAGAAGGCCAAAACGTCAGATTAGCATCGAAGCTAACCGGTTGGGAAATTAATATTTCCAAAGAAACAAAGCCTGTTGAGAAAAAGAAAAAAGCGAAAAAAAGGAAAGCTACAAAAAAGTTGAGCAAAGTTGAGCAAAAGCGAAACCCCGATTCTATCGGGGCGAAATCCCGATCTCCTAAAAAAGATAGAAAAGCCCCGACTAAGTCGGGATTCCGATCTCCAAATAAGGAAGGAGAAATCGGAAGAAAAATCGGGAAAACAGCTAAAAAAGAAACCAAGAAGACTAAAACCAAGAAAAAAACCAAAAAGAAAACCACAGTCATAAAGAAAACTAAAAGCAAAAAGAAAAAAGATAAGAAATAAGAAAAAGGGAGTTTCAGTGGATCAATTTGAAAGATTTACCCCACAAGCTAAAAAGGTCCTAAAAATTGCTGACAAAATTGCTTCTGAAATGAGCTCTTCAGTGAGAACCGAGCATATTTTGTTAGCTTTGGGGTCTGTTTCAGAAAGTATGACCTCTGAGATTTTAAGAAATAATAATATTAATATGGACCGCGTCCATTTGGCGGTCAGTCTTTCTCGTTTAAACAAATCAAGTCCTGATCAAGGCTTGGCTCAAGAAACAAAAAGATTAATTGGAAAAGCAATGTTGACAGCCAAAGATTTAGGGCATAAGGAAGTTGCGGCAGAGCATCTGCTTTTGGTTCTTTTAGAAGACGTCAATTGTACGGGTTTTAGGGTTTTAGAAGATTTGGGTGTAGACACTGGAGATTTAAAAGAGCAAATTATAGGTTTGTTGTCTGGTGAGTCTGTCCAAGAGCCGAGTGGGTCAGAAGATATTTTTTCCGACAAAATGGATTTAGATAAATTGGACGAGATAATTGAAGAACCATTTTTTGGCAAAGCTCTACAGGCTTTAAAAGCAAAAACACCCTCAAAAGGTTCGGTTTTAGACCATTTTACCATTGATTTAAATCAGAAAGCTGTTGAGGGAAAATTAGATCCGATCATCGGTCGCGAAAAAGAAATACAGAGAATGTTGAGAATTTTAAATCGTCGGACCAAAAATAATCCAGTTTTAGTTGGTGAGCCGGGAATTGGAAAAACCGCCATTGTTGAAGGTTTGGCCCAAAAAATTGTCTCACAAGATGTCCCCAAAAATATTATCGGCAAAAGAGTTTTAATTTTAGACTTGGCCTTGTTGTTGGCCGGTACAAAATATCGGGGCGAATTTGAAGAAAGAATCAAAAAAGTAACCGAAGAAATTATTAAAGCCAAAGACATAATTTTATTTATTGATGAGTTGCATACAATTGTTGGAGCCGGTTCTGCTGAGGGGGCAATGGATGCAGCCAATATTTTAAAACCGACCTTAGCGCGGGGAGATTTAAGATTAATTGGCGCCACCACTTTAGATGATTATCGAAAATACATTGAAAAAGATCCGGCCTTAGAGCGTCGCTTGCAACAGGTTAAAGTTGCCGAACCCACGCCAGCCGAAACCTCCCAGATTCTAAGGGGAATTAGAAAAAAATACGAGGAGCATCATGGAGTAGAAATTACCGACGCAGCCCTAAAAGCGGCCGTGGATCTTTCTGTCCGCTATATTTCCGACCGGTTTTTGCCTGACAAAGCAGTTGATCTAATTGACGAGGCAGCTTCAGAAGCGGCTTTGTTTGCCCAACCCAAAAATCCCAAAAAGGCTCGCTTAAAACAAAGATATGCAGAATTCGATAAAGAAAAAGAAGATCAAGTTAAAAGAGAGAATTTTCAAAAAGCGGCCCAAATTAAAGTCCAGCAAGAACTTTTGAAAAGAGAAATTTTAGATTTGAGTTCTAAAAAAGATGCCAAAGAAAAAATTAAAATCGGAAAAGATAATATTGCCAAAGTCGTTTCTGAGTGGACTAATGTTCCTGTAACCACTTTGGTGGCAGATGAGGCGAAAAAATTCACAAACTTGGAAAAGATATTAAAAGGAAAAATCAAAGGTCAAGACGAAGCGGTAAAAAATGTCGCTCAATGCATTAAACGTTCTCGAACTGGGGTGGCTGCTGAAACCAGACCCTTAGGTTCATTTATATTTTTGGGACCAACTGGCGTTGGAAAAACCGAATTGGCAAAAGTATTGGCGGCGGAAATTTTTGAGTCATCTGAGGCTTTGGTTAAAATTGATATGTCAGAATTTATAGAAAAACATAATGTTTCTCGTTTGATTGGCGCCCCGCCAGGTTACGTAGGTTATGAAGAAGCAGGCAAATTAACAGAAGCGATTCGCCAAAGACCCTATTCAGTGGTTTTGTTTGATGAAATTGAAAAAGCCCATCCTGATGTTCGAAATATTTTACTCCAGATTTTAGAAGATGGTTATTTAACAGATGCCAAGGGTCGCCGGGTCAATTTTAGAAATACGATTATTATTATGACTTCTAATATTGGGATGAAGGAGTTGACAACATCGGCTGCGATTGGATTTAAAGCCAAAGATAGCCGAAAACAGGATTTTCTCAAAAATTATGAGCAGATTAAAGGTAAAGTCTTGAAGGATCTAAGGCAACAATTTAGACCAGAATTTTTAAATCGTGTAGACAGAGTAGTTGTTTTTAGACCTTTGGCTGAAAAAGAAATTTTGGAGATTGTTGATTTGAGATTGTCAGAGTTAATTGAGAGAATGGCTGGACAGAAAATAAAATTAAAGTTTGGCCAGGCAGTTAGGAAAAAAATTGCCCAAATAGGTTTTGATCCGGAAAATGGCGCCAGACCGATTAGACGGGCGATTTCTGATTTGATTGAAGATCCATTAGCTGAAGAGATTTTAAAAGGCGGTGTGGAAAAAGGCAAAACAGTAACTGTTGGTTTAGATAAAGATGGAAATGTTGTTTTTAGATAAACCGAAAATCACAAATTTTGAAGCTAAATTTGTCATAAAATCTCTTGGGTGTTGACAAATTATTTTCATTTGCTATAATGGGGGTACGTTGAGACTGATAATAGTCTCTATCCTAAACGAAGGTGATTCAATGAAACGATTCACCACTAAGACTGTCGTCTGATCATCAGGTCCCGCGGTTGTGGATTTCCGCACCACGATGCGTCGTGGTAAATATCCACATCTGGAGTTTCTCTTGGGCACCTAATGACGTGAGCGTTATTACAGGAGGGCTCTATAGCCGGAACAGGAAAGGCGCTTCATTTCTGTAAGTCGGGATTGCTTGGTGGATTGCTTGGTGCCAGCTACGATAAGTTCCAATCCTGTTCCGGACCGTACCTTTCTAAAAGATTTCGGCGTTGACGCCGAACCCAGTAAATGAAGCGCTTCGGCGCGGCCGCAAGACTTGCAAAATAGTTAGCTAACTCATTAGCAAAACGGCTAAGAATCATCATTTACTGGGTGCAAACTTGGGGAGCTGTTCGAGGTTAAAACCGCTGTTGCCGGTGGACTCGTCTCGATAGAGAACAAAGACGACTTAGCCACAGAAGGACAGCTCCCACAGCATCATTTAAGAACCCAAACCGCAAGGTAGCAAAAAATACTCTGTGCTGAATTTCAGCACTTTCGCCATCTTACTTTTTACTCCTTTTTTGCTCACCTCGCGGTTTTTTTATTACATCGCTTGCAAGGCTATCCGCCATAGGTGAAGCCCCGCAGCCCCCGATTGCAATCGGGGGCTGCGCAAGCACGTAACAAGGTTCTGCCGAGCATTAGTGAGGCAGGTTCTTATTACATCGCTTGCAAGGCTATCCGCCATAGGTGAAGCCGCAGCCCCGCACCGGAATGGTGCGGGGTAGCGCAAGCACGTAACAAGGTTCTGCCGAGCATTAGTGAGGCAGGTTCTTATTACATCGTTTGCAAGGTGAGGTTCTTATTTTAAATAAAAAACCCTTTCAGGTATACAACATATTGATTGTTTCCCGAAAGGGATGAAGACTATAAGGTGAAGCTATCTTAACGGCGGCGAGAAGGATGAAATAAGGAAGGAGGTTTGTGGTTATTTCTTCTCACTGGATTATTTTTTCTTCGTGAGCTTCTTCTTCCCCTTGTTGTATTTTTGCTAGTCTTTTTTGATTGATTGCTTGCCGGACTTAATCCGTTCGACTCCCGTGGTTGAAATCGAAATGGTTCATATTGACAAGTATCATCTTTGAAAACAATAGATGGTTTGCGATTATGTGTTAGAAGAAGGTAGCATCTCGGAGCTTCCACAAGTCCTTTACCATCAAAGAAAAACCACTTACAATTTCCGCAGAGTTGGGGCACAGAATCGTAGCTCGGTGTTGCTTTTGTCACACTTCACCTCTCTGGTCGTAGATTGAAACGGATTTCTTATATTATACAAAATTGAATTTTTAAAGTCAAATCAGAGTTTTCGATTATCCAACTTGTCAAATGAAGCTAAATAAGGTAAAATCAGAGTAAGATGAAAAGAAGCCTAAAAGATATCACTAAAATTTGCGAAAAATATCTATCCAAAAAGGATCTCGAAAAAATCCAAAAAGCCTTTAAATTTGCCCAAAAAGCCCACCAGGGACAGCTGCGAAAAAACAAAGACGAATTTATTCAACACCCAATACACACAGCTTTAACATTGGCTGAGATGGGTTTGGACGCCGAAACTATTTCAGCCGGTTTTTTGCATGATACTGTTGAAGACGCCCAAATAAATCCCAAGGAAATTGAAAAAAATTTTGGCCGCCAAATTTCAAATTTAGTTTTGGGAATAACCAGAGTTGGTAAAGTTAGATTAAAAAAAGAATTGGCTAATCAAGGATTAATCGATCAAAAATTAGACGATCGGACTAAAAGCCAAATCGAAAATCTGAGGAAAATGCTTGTTGCTATGGCAAAAGATATCAGAGTAGTTTTAATAAAATTAGCCGACCGTTTGCACAATATGCACACACTTTATGCTTTGCCAGCCCAAAAAGCCAAAAGAATCGCCACGGAAACTTTAGAAATTTATACCCCTTTGGCTCACAGATTAGGGATTGGCGAAATAAAAGGTCAATTAGAAGATTTAGCTTTTCCTTATGTTTTGCCTGCTGAATATCGTCGAATCAAAAGTTTAGTCGGTGAAAAAGATCAAGAAAGAAAAGCCTATATCGAAAAAGTGATTCAAGCGATTAGAAAAATATTAAAATCAGAGCAGATTGAAATTTTAGACATTGATGGTCGTGCCAAATACTTATACAGTCTTTATAAAAAATTACAAAAGTATAATAATAATATTTCCAAAATCTATGATTTGATGGCAGTTAGGATAATTACAAACAATGTTTCTGATTGTTATAAAATTTTAGGCATTATCCATGAAAAATACAAGCCTTTGCCAGGCTATATTAAAGATTATATTTCAATGCCAAAACCTAATAGTTATCAAAGTTTGCATACGACTATTTTTTGCTTAGATGGTCGGATTTGCGAAATTCAAATTAGGACTGAAAAAATGCATGAGCATGCTCAATATGGTGTGGCTGCCCACTGGCATTATACAAATAAAATAGGACCCAAAAAAGATATTGAGCAAGGAGGAATTTTTGCACCCAAAAAAGATTTAGGCTGGATTTCTGATTTGGCTCGCTGGCAACGGAAATTAAAATCTCCGACAGAATTTAAAAAAACATTAAAACTGGATTTTTTCTCTGACAGAATTTTTGCCTTTACCCCTCAGGGCGATGTGAAAAATCTACCTGCTGGCGCTTGCCCGATTGATTTTGCCTATTCCATTCATACTGAGGTGGGAGATCATTGTCAGGGTGTCAGAATAAATGGCAAAATGGTTTCTTTAGACTATGAATTAAAAAATGGAGATATGGTAGAAATTATCAAAGCTAAAAGAGCTCATCCAAGGCAAGATTGGTTAAAATTAATTAAAACGGTCGAAGCTCGTTCTAAAATCAGAGGATATTTAAGAAAAAAAGATATGATTTAACTTGAATTAAATCTTTTAAAATGATAGAATAAAAGAAGTTTAAGACTAATTTTTAAAGGACAAATATGATTCTACAAACCCCAAGGGGAACAAAAGATATTTTACCCGAAGATCAAAAATATTTTAAATTCATTCAAGAGGCGGTTGAGAGACAGACAGGAATTAATGGTTATGAAAAAATTGAAACCCCTATTTTTGAATATCAATCTTTATTTACAAAAGGTATAGGTGAAGATTCCGATATTGTTGAAAAAGAAATGTATGAAGTGAAAAGATTGGGCGAAGAAAGATCAGATGAGAAAGAAAAATTAATCTTAAGGCCAGAATATACAGCAGGTGTAGCCCGAGCTTATATTGAGCACGGGATGAAATCTTGGCCGCAGCCCGTCCAATTATATTATTTTGGGCCGGTTTTTCGTTATAATCGTCCCCAAAGAGGCAGATTGCGAGAGTTTTGGCAATTTGGTTTTGAGTTGTTGGGTGCCTCAGACCCGGCCACAGATGCTCAAATGATTTCTTTAGCATATTCGCTTTGTAAATCTTTGCATTTGGCTGATTGCGCGATTTTAGTAAATAGTATTGGCTGTCGTTCTTGTCGCCCCAAGCTAAAAGTTGCCTTGAAAGATTTCTTTAGTAAAAAGAAGGCTGTTTTATGTGAAGATTGCAAGAGGAGATTAGAGACAAATCCTTTTCGGATTTTAGACTGCAAAAACAAAATCTGTCAAAAGTTTACCAGCCAAACCCCGCCTTTAATCGATCAGTTATGCATCAAGTGTAAAGATCATTTTAAACAAGTTTTAGAATTTTTAGATGAAGCTGAAGTTCCATATGATTTAGAGCCAACGTTAGTTCGCGGTTTGGATTACTATACAAAGACTTGCTTTGAAGTGGTTTTGAAATCAGACTTGACTCGGCAAAATTCATTAGGCGGAGGCGGCAGATATGATGAGTTAATTAAACTTTATGGAGGCCCAAATACACCCGCGATTGGAATGGCTTTTGGTGTTGAGAGGATTATTGATATTTTAAAAAAGCAAAAAGTTCAAATAAAAGAAGCGAAAAAGACCCAGATATTTATTGCCCAATTAGGAAAGAAAGCCAAAAAGAGGGCAGTGAATCTGTTGGATTTGTTACAGGGTGAAGGAATATCAGTCAGAGCGGCGTTAGCCAAGAGCGGACTAAGATCCCAACTTAAAATGGCTAACAAATTAGATGCAGCCATTACCGTAATTATTGGTCAAAGAGAAGTGGTTGATGGTACGGCAATTATTCGTGATATGAAAGAGGGGGCTCAAGAAGTAGTTGAGCAGGAAGAAGTCTTAGATAGGGTTAAAAGAAAATTAGGATTAAAATAGGAAAGTTCTCTATAAAACTTAGAAATTCAGTCATAAAGATTGACTTAATTTTTAAGTTAATGAAGGAGGAATATGGCATCGAGAGTTGCTGTGGCTCACGGGGATAATCGGGCAGAAATTATTTCAAAGACATTAAATCTGATTGAGGATGATATCAGGGAAAAAATTGCTAAAAAGCGACGTGTTCTTATAAAACCTAATTTAGGATTTATAGAGACCAGTTTGGCTAATACGCAAGTGGAAGCGGTGGAGGCGGTTTTAGAATTTTTGAGACAATTTTATGACAAAAAAATCACCATAGCCGAAGGAACAACTGCTGGCGAGACAGATGAGGGTTTTGTAAAATATGGCTATGAGAAGCTACAAGGCAAATACAATATTGAATTAATTGATTTAAACACCGATGATTGCAAGGAATTTCGAATTTACGATGGCCGCCTAAAACCTAAAATTTCGGTCGGTCTATCTAAAACAATACTGAAATCTGATTTTATTATTTCAATTTGCCCAATGAAAACCCATGATTCAGTAATCGTTACTTTAGGGATTAAAAATGTCGCTGTCGGCTCAATTGAAAAACCAGATCGAGGTAAAATTCATCAAGGGCCAAAAGCGATTAATCTGAGTTTAGCGAAAATTGCTAAAAAATTATGGCCGTCTTTGGTTGTTTTGGACGGATACGAGGCAATGGAGGGGAATGGGCCGGTTCATGGCGACCCGGTTGATTTTCAAACCGCGGTGGCTGGAACAGATGCATTGGCTGCAGATGCAATTGGCGCGATTTTGATGGGCTTTGATCCTGATCAAATCGGTTATTTTCATTATTTAGCAGAGGAAGGTTTGGGTTGCATTGATCCTTTAAAAATCGCTGTCCTTGGCGAAGATTACAAAAAATTAATCCGAAGATTCAAACCTCATTATTCCTACCAACAACAATTAGATTGGCAGATATAAGAAATTTAGTCAAAGCTATTGACAAATAGATTTTGATTTGCTATAATGCAGGAGTCTAACTATCAAAGTTAGGCTCATTTTGTACCTTAACCTCAACTCTATTAACTAAGGAAGGTGATCATTGTGAGTCAGCTTGCAGATCTTGCGAGGCGCTTAGCAGATACTGTAAAGCACATAAAGGCGTTTGTAATGCACGCCAGGCCAGACCTTGACTGCATCACTGCTTGTTGGTTGTTTCTCAGATTTGGTAAGCAGGCCGGATTTGAAGGATGTGCAGATGCAGAAATTCAGTATTGGACAAATGGAGGTAAACCTCCAGATGGACGAACCGCAGAAGAATGGATGGGAGAAGGCAGTTTTCCAATTGATGTTGGTCAGGGACCCCTTGATCATCATCAAGATCCAGACTCTAAAGAGTGTGCGGCAACTCTGACAGCAGAATTTTTAGGCATCAGAGATTTGCCAGAACTTCAGCAGATTCTGGATTACGTCAATCAGACAGATCATGCCCCTGATTCGAATAAGTTCGGACTTGCCAGTTTAGTTAAAATCTGGCACGCAAACCATCCGGATGAATCAGAACTGGTGATCAGGTGGACGTTAAATGCCCTTGATGAGTTGTTGAAAGAGCAGAGAAGGTTTCACTACACAGCTAAGGCAGCATTTAAAGAAGCAAAAATTTTTACATTTCAGGCACAAGACAGAAAAATCAAAGTAGCTGTAATTGAGACAGATGAGGAAGCTGTACGGCGAGTCGCTTTTTCAGCGGCTGGTGGTTATTGTTCAGTTCTGGTTCAGAAAAGCAGCTGTGGTGTGCAGATTTTTACCAATCGAAGCCACAACGTTTTCCTCGATGATGTTATCTGCATACTCAGGGTGACAGAGTTAGCAGTTCAGAAGCGTTCCGGCAGACCAAACTTCAAACAGCTTTGTCAGCCCGGCGCACTAGACGCGGTACCTGAGTGGTTCTACTATAAAGAAGGAAATATGATTTTCAATGGTAGTTTAACTCACCCAGATGTGCCGTCGACCCGACTGCCAATGTCCAAAATCGTTTCAGCTGTAAAGCTGGGATTGTCTACCGAACACCTGGATCCTTGCTGTCCTAAAGATCGATGTCTGCGTTCAAAATGCCCGCTACACAAATATGGCAGATTGAAATGTAGGAGGACTCGTTACGAACATCTCCAATCGTAAAAACAATAAAGAAAGAGGTGAGGTCAAACCAAAAGAACCGTTATCGGCGTTACAGCCTATGGCTGTAATTTATATCTTTTTTGCCAAGACGGTTCTTTTTCTTTTTCAAATTATTTTTTCAACTCCACAAAAGCCAAAGTCCAATATGCAGAGACAAAACTATGGACAAAGCCGGAAACTACAACAGTCAAAGCTAAAAATACCAAACCTAAAATAATCGAAGTCACAATTACCGCAGTCATTCCACCAGCCATATATAATCCAAAGCCGATAGCAAAGAAAATAAGCAAGACCACCAGATAGACTATCGCTGTGACAATGCCAATCAAGATTCCCAAGCCAATTGAAATCAACCAAATCAACAGCACGTCTTTTAATTTTTTTCTAAAAAGTAGCCAGCTTTCACGTAAGCTATTACAAATAGTTTCACCATCAACCGCCGCATATCTTAAGGCATACATTCTTAAAATTCCCAAAAATATGAAAAATAGAATTAAAGGTAAAATCAATATCATTCCCCAAATTATCGCCACAGCATAGAGATTGAAAACAATTAAAAATATCATCGGTACTGAATAGACCATCACTGCTGCCAAAGCCAACAGTCCGATGACAATTTCAATGCCAAAAATTTTCCAAAACATCCAAAAGCCTTTTTTAAAGCTTTGCTTGAAATTGGTTTTTTTGTCTTTATCAAGTTCAGCAACAGCCCAAATTAATCCACCTTTAGCCATTTTAGAAACAACTATCATTATAATCATTAAGAGGATTAGAATCCCTCCTATTATAATGATAAAATTTAGATTTTCGCCGAGCCAATTTGAAATGAGTGTCCAACTTGAATTAGTCGTCTCGCCCAGAACTTTTTCTCTGACTATATTTGTTGCCGGAATATTTAGAGGAGGCGTTTGGCCATTATTTTGTTCCCAGAGATCTTTCAGGCTATTTACATCAGATGAGTTAAAACTACCAAAGTTAAAACCACCGCCACCCTCTGTTAGGGCAGTCAAAAATCCCAAAATCCATAGGAATTTGCTTTTGTAGCTAATCTGAAAAGCTCGTTTGATAATGCTTAAATAGTCCATTGCCCCCCCCCGTGTTCAATTCTATTGTTATATATGATAAATTTTTTGTCAAGTTTTCTGTGGAAAACCAGGGCTTGACAGGTTTTTAGGCTATATTATACTAAAAGTAGATGTATAACAAAGTGTATAATAAAATGTCAAAACTCAAAGCTCAAATGTCAAATGAAATCCAAAATCTTAATGTCAAATATTTGAAATTTAAGCATTTGTTATTTGAAATTCATTTGTAATTTGGATTTTGTCATTTGGATTTCTGTTTTTAAATGTTTTGATCGCGGGTTTAAGGTGGCCCCTCCTCCATAAACCCGCGGCCTAAACTTTTAAATTATACAAACTGATATTGATTTATTTAAAAATAACAGCTCAAAAATCTTTGATTTTTGAAGAGGAGCGACACCGAAGATACTGAGGATTTGCCGCAAATAGAGTGCAGGCGAATCCGATAATTTCGAAGGTTGTCGCGACGAAAAAAAGGAGGCATTTATGAAAAAAGTTTTCAATTCTAATCAAAAAAAGATTCTCCAGCTCATTCGTTTAGCTTTAGAAGAATCTGGTCAAGCGCCAACCGTTCGAGAATTGATGTTAGAAATCGGTGCCAAATCACCAAGGGCTATTTCTCATCACTTGGATCAATTAGAAAAATCAGGCTTTATTAGAAGAACTGGCGAAGCTAAAAGAAATATAATTTTAACTCAAAGGGATATCAAATCTCATTTCAAGGATTTGATCAGAGTGCCTTTGGTTGGTTGGACAGCGGCGGGTGAGGCTATTTTTTCTGAGCAGAATGTTTTAGATTGGGTTTCTATTTCTTCACGCTTTTTGAAAACTTATTCAGATGATATTTTTCTTCTAAAGGTGAGAGGCGAATCAATGTCGCCCAAAATCGAAGATGGAGATATAGTGATTGTCCAAAAAAGGTATACAGCAGATCCTGGCCAAACAGTTGTTGCTTTGTTAGGTTCAGACACAACAGTCAAAAAATATTTGCCGCACCAAGACCATATTGTTCTTCAGGCAGAAAATCCTGATTATGAACCGATTGTTGTTGCTCCAGACGAATTAAGAATTCAGGGAATAGTCCAAGGTGTTTTAAAATATTATTAAAATAAGAACCTCCCCGACGTATCGTCGGGAAGAACCTTGTTACGTGCTGCAGCTACTCTCCTTCGGGGCTACGGCTCTCCGATTGTCATCGGGGTCGGCCTTGCCAAGCGATGTAATAAGAACCTGCCTTGCTGAAGCTCGGCAGAACCGAGTTTACTGCTTTGCGCTACCCCGCACCATTCCGGTGCGGGGCTACGGCTCCCCGATTGTCATCGGGGTCGCCTTGCAAGCGATGTAATAAAAAAAGGAGGCAGGAGAGAAAAGGAGTTAGTAGTGGATACGTATACGCGGAAGCGCAATACGCAGTTGTTCTTTTGATACTCCTTAAACTCTATTGCCTCCAGTCGGAATGGAGGGTATTGGCGGGCCTGCTTGCGTAGATTTTTTTGTTTCGGTCCTTAGTTAGAGGAGAGGAGGTAACTCTTAAGCAACCTATAACAAGTCGTCTACGCAGCAGACCCAAAATTATTCCGTGAGCTCTGGAGCTTTGTTTGGAGGTCGGCTCCAATTCAGCGTTCCAAAGAGCTCACGGAAAATCGGAAATTTAGACCAGATAAGAGGTTAGAACTTTACAGGCTAGTTCCTAGTGTTTTTCGTTCAGTGACCGGACACACATTTGCCTGATTTAAGCATACTCTTATCTGGGAAAGGGTCCCTTTATTGATTTGATGCTGTTTGCATGATTGTGTTAATCAGGAGGGTTAACCACTGGGGGGGGGATGGCCTATCTCTCGAGAAGCACAATCAACCAGCACCAGGACCCACAACTTAATGAGGATTAATATCCTCAAAACTTGTCTTGTTAAGGTAATTCTATTATATTACGGCAAATTTTTTTGTCAAGCATTAGTCAATTAACAGTTAACAATTAACAGTAAACAACAAAATTTTAAACACTGAACTTCAATTTGCAAATTTTATCTAAAGTTATACAATAAAAATAAGGTGGCAAAATGTTAGGAATTATAAGACTAATAATTATTGCTGGTTTAATATTTTTGGTTTTAGGATTGGTTTTTTCTGTTTTTGGCGACTTGCCCCATTTTCCAGGCGATATTTTCTATCAAAAAGAAAACTTTACTTTTTACTTTCCTATTATAACTTGTGCTATAATTTCTGGGATCATTGCCGTTGCTTTGTGGTTTTTTAAGAAGATTTAAGAATAAAAACTTTGCCTTGCAAGCGATATAACAAAAAAATGCCCACGTTGATCGTGATTTGAGCCGATAAGGTTCAGTTCAACATAGGCAAGACACAATTTTTCAGTTTTATTTCACCGTTGCCAGAGACTTATGTTTTTTCTCTGCTGACCAGCCGACGCAATTTTTTTCAAGCATTCTATTATTTCTTTTCTTTCCTTAGTGAGTTATCATAAAAAGTTAAGTTTATCAGCCAACATAACAAGATTTGACAGGTTATTTTGAAGTTATATAATGTTAGTGAGTGGTTGATTTATATCTACAAACTACCAACTACAAACTAGTAAACAAGGAGGTTTAATGTCAAAAGAGCAATTATCAGATGGTTTAATTGTTTTATCTGTTCTGGCGATTATTTTAGCCGTTGTTGGCGCTTTTGGTTATGATCTATGGTTAGCTTCTACTCAATGGCTTTTAATAGCTATTGTTCTGGCCGCTTATGGTCTTTATGCCCGAATGCGATAGGTTTGGTGAAATAATTTGCAAAATATAACTAAATTATTATCACTACGCCAAAAGAGAGATAATAATGACTAAAAGAACTAAGGTCTTGTTAGCTTTATATGGAGTATTAGCTTTAATAACTCTTGGTTTCTTGTATTGGTCTCCCTTATCAGGAAAACTTAAGGCCTTAGCTGATGTTTTTACAGTTCAACAAGGCAACATCTATTATGTTGCTACTGATGGAGATGACGCAAATCCAGGAACATTTGAGCAGCCTTGGTACACGGTGGATACAGCAGTTGACAAATTAGGAGCAGGAGATATTTTATATTTCAGAGGTGGAACATATATTGAAGCCCACACATTTGATGTAGAAAGCTACGCTGCTGGAACAGCAGAAGCACCAATTACCTTAAAAGCTTATCCAGGTGATAAAGTTATTCTTGATTATAGTCTAGCGAGTGGCAATCCTATCTGGCTAAAAGGCCAACATATTGTGTTCTCAGGCTTCGAAGTCACTGGTGCACCTTACTATGGCGTTACAGTAACAGGTAAATATGTCCTTATCAAAGACTGTACTTTCCATGACAACGCCGACGATGCAGTAAAAATACTGAGTGAGGCCGAGCATGTTACTGTAACCAGTTGCACCTTCTACAACTCCACGCATAATTCCATAGACACTTTTGGCTCTTATGTTGATATCCACCATAACTATTTTGGAGAGGATGGGGGTGGCATGGTTATGAAAGGAGGGAGCCACGATAATAAAGTACATCATAACATCTTTGAAAAAGCCTCTCCACCAGGTTATAGTGATTGGGCGGCAACACTAATTAGTGTTGGAGGTTGGTCTTCCTGTTCATATAAATACGGAGAATGGGAAAATGAAAATACAGAGGTCTATAATAACTTGCTTATAAACAATGGCGCTAATGGCATAACTTTCTGGGAATGTAGAAACTGCTCAGCTTACAACAATATAATTTATAATTCTAGTGGACAGTATGGAATTTCAGTTATTGGCAGCGATCCCGATGCATGCCACAAAGACCATTCTGAAGATATAACTATCAAAAATAATATTGTGGTTACAGTTGGGGGCGAGACAAGAGGAACCTTATATGTAGCTGGAGGTTCAGAGGTAGGTTTTGTCTCTGACAACAACCTATATTGGCGGGAAGATGGGAATCAAAACTTTGTATATGGTGCAACTCCAACGACAGCTGGGCGCGTTGTAGTAGACTTTGAAGGTTGGAAGCAGGTGTTTGGAACTGACGCTAACTCAATCTGGGCAGACCCAGAGCTTACTGACCCAGCAAACAATGACTTCCACTTGCAAAGCACATCCCCAGCAATAGATGCAGGTACTTCTCAGATTACAGATACTATTTCTGCTCCTTCTACAGATTACGATGGTGTAGCAAGACCTCAAGGAGGCGCTCCAGATATTGGAGCCTATGAGCATCAGACAGATGCTCCCACAATTTCCAATATATC
>SDBU01003578.1_pt1 | contig 19662 bp, 29 predicted proteins | sample 2277071 | NCBI WGS metagenome assembly SDBU01 (sample SAMN10397929, study PRJNA504765) | marine sediment metagenome | isolation source: marine sediment core GS08_GC12, 126 cmbsf | place: Arctic Ocean: Gakkel Ridge, Loki's castle | collected 2008 | reverse complement strand
TTATAAGAATTAGGTTCTTGTGTAAAATCTAGACCGCTAAACATTCCCAATCTCCTTCGGGTCGGGCAGACCCGTCAGGCGTTAACGTGAGGCAATAGCTTGTGCGTAGCCTGAGAATCCCTGCACTTTAGTGCTAGGGAGTGTCAATTCTTCTCAATTGTTTTCTCAGTTCAAGGGGTATCAACCCCAAAAGGGTAGCCATTTTAGAATTACTACATACTCGCAGTGCTCTATCGTAGTATTTCTCAAAGTCGTTTCTATTGGCTTCGCAATATAATGTGTCAGGTATTGTTGTGAAATCACCCAAGTTTTCCCAGTCATCCTTTACTAATGTGCCGTTTGCTGTAAACTCATTATAGAAAGGGCTACCAGGTAAGGGTCGGAAGGTGCCAATACCTTTCTTGTGACATTTTATTTGGCTCATAAATTTTACAGTCTGATTCATATCCTCTTTTGTCTCATTTGGGATACCGAGCATACAAGTGAAACTAAGCGATAGACCAGACTTTAGAACCATCTCACAGGCGTTACGATTCATTTCTACGGTAGTTTTCTTATTTATCATACTGAGCATATCATCAGAACCACTTTCGATTCCTATGCTCATACCAAAACATCCAGCCCTGTCCATCAACCTCAACAAGCCACTTGTTACTTGGTTTGCCCTCATAGCTGAGAACCATCTTAGGTTAGTATATGGTTGAAACAACCGATGCTTAATAAACGCCCGACATAATTCTTCTAATCTTACCCTTTCCGTAGCTAGTGAGTCGTCATAGAATGTGATAACATCAATATTATATTTAGAAAGTCCCTTTATCATATCCACTACATAATCTACTGAGTGGGAGCGATATGGCTTAGACCAATCGGATGCACAGAAGGAGCAGGAGTAGGGACAAGAGCGTGAAGTCAACACACCTAATCCTTTGTATCCCCAACCATTAAGTGTATTCTTGGTGTATGCTGTATAAAATTGACTATCACCCAATGTAAAATCAGGTGGAGGATATTTGTCTATATTCTTTTCAGGTGGTCTTTCCTTATATTCTGAAACTCTATCACGCCACATAAGACCGAGTGGGTTCTTATTTCCATTTAATAAATCAAGTAGTGTATCCTCACCCTCTCCTACGCATATAGCGTTAGCATAAGGGTTCTGTTCAAGTGTGAGTTTAGGTTCAACAGACGGATGAACTCCCCCCAATATTATGGGAATATCCTTGAATTGCCAATATAAGTAAGCTGAGATATTTGTAGCTTCATAAAATTGTGCGGTTAAAACATTGATGCCGATATATTCTGGTCTCAGTGCCTTAATGGTAGACCTTAGATATGGCAAATAATCATAAGTCTTTTGCTGAACAATTAAAGCTCTACAATCAATCACCAACGGGTCATGTCCTTTCGACTTTAGATAACTGGCTATGTGGAATAGACCTATTGGAGGTATCCTTGTGATATTCTGTGGGGGTCTTTCGTAATCACGTAAATTATCTTGATTCGGTGGAAGTATCAATACTATTCTACTCATGTTATTCACTACCCCTGTATTTCTTTATCGCACTGACAACATTAATTAACTGATGCCCTACTCTCTCTATATTCTGTAATGTCATATTGTCAATTTGCTTACCAAGTATGTTTAGTTCACTATCTATCCTATTCCTATCCTGCCAGTCATTGATACTGGAATCCCATATTATTCCGAGCTTTGCCAGCCTCTCCTCAAACTGTTTGACTGAGTATTCACGATTAGTAAAGTCAGCATCCTTTTTGCGCACTTCTTCGGCAAATACCTTAATATGACCTCTAACAAAGTAAGCCAGTTCCTTCCTCTCATTTGCCCGTTCTACTGCATCCTTGTGCATCTGCAATTTATCTATTGGCTTACTTGAGTAATTTATATCCATCATATTAGAAACTATTTCAGAACGAGCCATTAGAGCATAAATTAATAAACCGTTTAGTTTACCCACATCTGGTTTTCGTCTCTCGGCTTTTCTCTTGGTGTGTAGCTTCCCTGTGCTTGACACCCATATCAAGCCAATACTAGATGGAATATCAGTAGAACGTATTAAACCCGCAGGGCAAACAAAGTAAAATAGGTGGCATAAATCGAGATAACCAACCCACTTCTGGTCATTCTCAAAGTCTGACCTAGAAACTTTAATCTCATAGCCTATTGTTGTTAATGGAGAGTAGGTTCTTCGTAGTACCCAAGCATCAAGTTTAAGCAGGTCTCTTGCCCCCCAAGTCTCACCATTCTTACACTCTGAGATAAATACATCTTTGCTATGCCTTGCTTCTAGGAGGGCTAAAATTTGGCTACTAGTGAAGCCATCAATCATCAGATTCCCCTTTACTTTTATGATACTTGTTTGCATTATGACTTCCTGAATCCACGGAAGTTATTATCTTTCTCGTAATACAACTTCCTGATGTTTCCCTTAGTTGCCTCTAATTGATTCGAGTAGTAATTTTCAACCAAACGGGTATTAGCTTTTGCCAAAGCCATGTGGAATTGGTCATCGCTTAAGTTCGTGAAATTAACTGAAAGTAAGTCGGAGTTAGTATGCTTGTTTTCGTAGAAATCCTCAACGTCTTTTAATAAACCTTGCTTGATAGCGTGATAATACAAATCACAGCCAGGGTAGGGGGTTACTGGTCTTATTGTCCTGAATTGTGATTGGTCGTCATATTTCAATAGGAATTCAACGCCCTTCTCTAATGTTTCCTCTGTTTCACCAATATTACCCCATATAATGTTCACTCCTGGTGATATACCAGCATCCAATGTTGCCTGTATGCCTTTATGAATTTGCTTCATTGTTAAACTCTTATTCATGTTTCTTAAAACAATATCATCTGCTGACTCTATCCCGTAGTTGATGAATGTGCAACCTGATTCCTTCATTTCCTTTAACATTGTAGGCTCGGCATAATTAAGTCTACCATTGCAGAGCCATTTAATATTCAGTGGCTTGATAGCTTCGCTTAACTTTCTTGCCCTCTCCACTGATACCATAACCAAATCATCGGCAAATGTAATATAGTTTACCCCATAATCCTTTTGTAATATCTTAATCTCCTCAATTATACTAGGGATTGACCTCAACCTATATCCTTTGTGCATCCTATAACAGAAGTTGCACTTGAAGGGGCAACCACGACTTGATAATACTGGGAATAACCTATCGCTATTAGTGCAATGTGGCATCCTTAGTAAGGTATAGTAGTTCATGTTAAACATATCCCAAGCAGGGAATGGTATGTCGTCTATATCAACTAATGGCAAACTAATCGCCCCTTCAGTTTTATTGTTAAGCCACATAGCGATGTTATCTGATTCTCCAGTGAATATGGCATTTGCCCCAGTCTTTCTCAGAAAATACTCTGGCTCTGGTGCTACTAAATGCCCACCAATGATATACCACTTGGGTCTATTCCGTGATTTATTGATTGCCTCAGATATTTTTAACAGTTTTCTATATTGATAATAACCTCCGCACATTCCAATTCCCACAATATCAAAGTGTTCTTTGTCTAGATATTCGGTGAGGTGGCTATCTGCCCAGTGGTTCATATCTTGTTGGTATATCTCTACATCACAGCCAGCGTTTCTTAAGGCACTGGCTATATATGCTAACCCCAAAGTGAAATAATGAATGTAGGAGTTGTTGTCATAAGCGATAAGTAATGCTCTCATTTATCTAACCTCATCACGCCTTGCCTTAATCTTTTAACAGCTATCTCGCAATACTGCTCCTTTATCTCTATACCTATACACTTACGGTTAAGTTTCTTGGCGCAGTAGGTTGTTGTACCTGAACCGAGATATGGGTCAAGGATTATATTGGATTTAGGGAAACATACTAAAATACGATTCACTAACTCTTCAGGAAATGCCCTCTTGAAATCACCATTTGCTCCTTCAGGTGTTATGTGCCAGTCATCATGTTTGCTTATGATATTTGTTAGTTCGGTATCTACTGATTTTGCTAACCAGTATAAGCGTTCAGTCATCGGATAGAAGCGGCGTTTGTCAAAATTTTGGCTACGATTAAACCATACTATCTCTTGTTTTATAATCCACCTTGTTTTGAGTAACCATTCATAAGGTGGGATAGAAATACCATAACGTATACGATTTTTGTGTTGATACCACATAGAACCATCTTGTTTAACAATATCCCAAAGCATATTCAGAATATCCATTTGTTGCTGTTGATAGACATCCTCTGGTAAATCATCCTCGTAGTATTGCTCCCATTGACTACCCGTATGGTGTTTGCCACCCCATGCTTGGTTAAATGGTGGTGAAGTTAGCACAAGGTCAACACTCTTATCAGGGAGTAAGGGGAGTATCTCACGATTGTCAGCACAGTAGATTAGCGAGTCCTCATTCTTAAAGTAGATATTCTTATCAGGTAGTTCTAAGCCGTTCCAAATCAATGTATTCACAGATTATCTTTCCTCGCATACAATATAAATGCCAATTTAGGGAAATGATAAGTCACATACTGGGTTATACCTGATATTATTTCCCACAAAAATGATGGCTTATATTTCTCGTATCCTTCATATCCTCTGAGTGGCTTCCACCCAAACATACCATTAACTTTGTATCCTAGTTCTCTAAACTCACTGGTATCCCAACCGCTTATGTGTACTTGTAATGGGTTATTGTGAATAGCCTCATGGCGGATAAAACCATTTGGTGTTGATATTATAACCTTCTTTTTAGCCCATTTCTCCATTTTGGGAATTAAGGCAAGCCCGTCTTCTTTAGTCATATGTTCTATTACCGCTATGGCTATAATAGCGTCAAAAGACTTGGGTTTAACTTCTAAGGTTCTAAGGTCTGCCTTGAAATAGTGATTGTGAATACGCTTCTCTTTGCTTTCTTCTATAGAAGGTTCGTGTAAGTCTACTCCTACTGAGTAAGGGACATTACAGTATTCAATGAAAGAATTGAAGCCACACCCTAAGTCTAAAACACTTTCGCAATCGGCTAGGTCTTTTTGGAGGTGCTTCAGCCAACTAGGAAATAACATATGGAATAGTTTGTCTATCAGTAATCGTATTTTGGCATTCATAACTCTATATCACTCTCTACGTCATTGCCCCCTTTGTGCTTAATAGAATCCCAATCCTTCTGAGACATATAGATGTAGAACTCATTATCTCCAAATAGGGTATGCTCGGTATATCTCAAGACCACCTCATGTTCCGTTGTTTCCTTCTCCATTGTCGTAGTTCTAAATATTCATTATACACGCAACAGCATCACTCCAAAGGCTCATTCCTTCGGTCATTCTCATTAATAGTTCTCGTTGCTCTCCATCAAATAAATCGTTTCGTGTCGCCACATTCAAGCGAATTTGCTCTATTAATTCTCGGTAGGCTCCGTAGTATGACTTTTCGGTAAGTTCAATATCGGGGAATGTTTCTACTAACTTATCCGTCATTTCCATCGGCACTAATTCCTTCCATAAGTCTAGTAGATAATTATGCTTATTACGCTTCTGCTCAATGTGTGGTGTGCCAACACATACAGCATCACCCATATGGTCTATTATTATTTTAGCGAAGTAGCTCATCCAAATATCATCATATCGGAAGTTGTTGTTCCCTTTGAAGATATCGCTTTGTGTGTTACTCCTGAATGTAATAAGGTAAAGACACGGTAGTAAGTCAATGGAGAATGCTGTGTTCTGAGAGTTGAAGGGGGACATAGTGCCTTTTGCCAATAGCAATTTAGCATTGGGGTCTTTTACGCCAACAACAGTGAATGGTTCTTCTAGTCGTGTTATGGTGTCAACATCGGGGTCTTCTAACCACAATCCCGCATTAACCACAACTCTCTTAGTTTCGTTATGATATGATAGTTTATTAGGTAGCCATCGCTTACTGATTGGGAAACCACGGTGATAAAAGTGATGTGGGGGGTATGCCTCAAGTAATGAACAGGTATTAAACCAACCATTAGAAGATGAGACCACTTTACAATCAATAGTTTTACCGACAACATTATGCTCTCCGATATAGTCATATTCGGGTAAGGGGATGTTATCATCGTCAATTGAAATAATTACATCAGCCCCTATTTCGCCAGCATATAAGTATCCTATGTTCCTTCGCTGTACTGAATCATAGGGAAGGAAGTCCCCGAAAGCGGGTATCTTCTTTAGCCATTCTTTCTGCTCCTCTATACCTAGATAGATAATCTCATAACCCTTTAGTGAGTTTAGGTATGATGCCGTCTCTGGAGGTGATTTTCTATCACCCACTACGATAAAAACCACATCCTTATGGTTGTAGTTGTTGCAGTTGGCAATATAATCCTCTAATACTCTAGGAACATTAATGGTTGTTAAAACAATAGCATTCAATTTTGAACCTCCTTTGTATTTGCATCCTTTATAAAAAGTAGGATGAATAATATTGCTAAAGTAATCATGGCAATAATACTAATCCAATTTAAGATAAACCCTATTGCAATAAATAAATAACTTACCACTACTCTCAAACCTCTAATCGGCACATATTTGTAGGTGGAATACGCACAACTAAAAGGCAGGAAATAACCGAAAGCCAAGACCCCTATCTGCCAAGAGAGTGGAACTGGCATTGATGTGAGGTATGTCATCTTGAATCCCTAATCTCCTTTTTTTGTTTCCACTAAATACCATGATGCTAGGCTTTTGGGATAAACCTTCATCAACTTCTTTAGCGGTTTAAGCCTTGGTGAGTTGTTAATAATGTCCTCTTCCGATGCTAAGTCGTATATTATTTTTACATCAGTAAACTGTTTCAGTAATCTCCTTATACCACCAGAGGTATAAGCCTTAGTGCCAGGGCTTTCAGAATACTCAGCATATGCAAATGTTAGGGATACAAAGGGATGATGCCGATGTTTGATTGCTTCCATATAGGCTAGTAATCCACTTATAGAATAACGACCATAAAGCATTGTCTTGAAGGTAGCACCCTCTTTCATTACTCTGTAAACCTCATCAATAATCTTGGGAGGGTTAGGTGAGTGGTGAATTACTCCCCAAGAATAGACTAAATCAAATTGGCAGTCATCAAAGGGCAGACTTTCAGCATTAGCACAAATAGCCTTTCCATTTAACCCGTGAACCTTCAAGTGTTCCGATGTTATATCAGCCGAATGAGAACTTAAATCTACTGCTGTAATATAAGCACCTGACTTGGCGAACAGAACGGTATCACAACCTACCCCACTGCCTATCTCCAGCACGTTCTTACCTTTCCAGTCCTGATAACGGGCAAAACTACCGATATGCGGGTAAGCTAGTTCTCGTTTCTCCTCTATTAACTTGAACCATTCTAATGTGCCTTCCTTGTAAGGTTCTCCCCATCCTGAATTACAAGGATTTATATCCCAATATTCTTTAACTTTTAATTCACTCAATATCAACTCCTAGGGTATATTTCTATCAGCGATACCACGACAATTGGCACACAATAACTTTTTGAAAGACGGATGTATTCTGAGATTATCAGTTGAATTACAAATAACACAAGCGTCTTTGGGGGTTTCGTTATCTGGTTTGCCATTATGAGTATTTTCCATTTGTTCCTCCTCTTTGCCTAATCCTTACTTCTGGTAGGTTCATACTAATTAATCCCCAGCCATCATCATTCAATTTAATGTTCCTACCTCCATGTGTTAATGATGTATAGGTATCCTCTAGTTTACGTGAATAGGGCATGGTATCAGACTTCCTTGGGTGTTCTTGGTGATATATCCGTAAAGTATCATCCAACCTAACTTCTCTCATCCCGTTATACATTGCTGTAAATAATATCATCCCGTCAACGTGTAACCGACCATAACTATCAGAACCGATAAGTTCTGGATAACCCTTCAGGTTAAGCCAGTGTCCTCTGTTCATTAACAAGAAATCACCAGCGGCATTTGTGAAAGGTCTATCATGGGTGGGATGGTTTACTCTCCATATAATTCTATCAAGTAAGTAAAAGCATTGTTGCTTCAAATTACGCTTAGAAGAACCACTATAGTTATTCACTTGGACTACATGGCTACTGCAATAGTTAAATAATTCATATATTGATGTAAAAACGGGCAATGGCGATTCCACATCATACCTATTAGTCCTATAATAATATCCATAACTTAGGGTGCCACCTGATAGCGCAAAGATTAGTGAATCAGTGAAAATAATATCAGGGTTGGTTGCTAATATATATTGTCCATTAGCCCGCCTGATACCAACATTCTTGCCGATAAACTCATATAGAGGCACACGGTCAGAGTGCAAGAATGTCTTGTGTATCTCATTCGGCACTTCAATAATCAGGACTCGGAAGTAATAATTATCTACCTTCCATTTTATGGCACTTTGTAGTCGTTCTCTATCTTGTGGCGGATTCCACTCCACAACAACAAGTTCGGCTGGTAATTCATACTTAATACATAATGCTGATAGGGTGTCGGTAAATAACTGCATACGTTCAAGGAAATCGCCACCGTAGTTATCATTACGGGCTACTACTACAAAACTCACTTTTGGGTTCATGCTTATCTCCTTGCCACGATAATAAGTTGGTAGTGTTCGCCATTTCCGTCAATACTTATTTGTTCTATGGCGGATAATTTTTGGGGTGAAATTCCTTCACTGACTGTATGGACAGCACCATCAAGGTGTAAAGGGGTTATTAGTCTGTATCTTACTTTGAATATATCTATCTTACTTAGAACCATAAGGAATGTTAGCCACAACTTCTTACCGATACGCTTGAGTAAGGAAAGCGGGACATATTTTATCTGCCCATATAACTCTTCTACCTTAAAGTGCCTTGACATTACAGATACGAGTTGTTTTTTGGTTAGTTCGTTTATATGGTGTTTGTTTCTAATGCCACTCTTAATAGAATATACTTCGTGGTCTACTGTGGAGAGAATCAATAAGCCATTTGGTTTCAAAACACGGCTAAACTCTACTATCATTATATCATGCGTAGGGATATGCTCTATAGTCTCTATGGAAACGATAATATCAAAGTAATCGGTTGGAAAATCAAGTAGGTTGGTGAGGTCAGCTTTTTGGAATGAGACTTTATCGGTCTGATAGTGATTACGGGCAAATTCAAGAGCGTGGTTGTCAAGTTCTATTCCTATTACCTTACTAGCCTTTCTACTTAAAATTATAGAGCCATACCCAGAACCACAAACAGCGTCAAGGCAGACATCACCTTCGTTTATGAAATTCAAGGCGAATTCATAGCGCCCTATGGCTAGGCTTTCTTGTTCAATATCGTCTTCGTAGCCTAAGTATAGTCTGCCTGCTTCTTGTTGTCTCAATAATCTCTCCTAACTTGATGGGAATATTCCCATATATCGTTCAATCCAACAACAAAGGTTTTGGCTGATAGCCTCTAAGGACATATCTTCAAGTGGTAAATCTTCAACCTCTTTTGGTGGGGGACAATTAGGGGGACGTGAATCATAAAATGCTAGTATTAAACAATCTCTAATATCACGCATTGTAAGTCCTTGAACTAACACCTTTCCCCTTTTGCCGTCATCTGTCCACGGTTGACCATTGTATGGACGGTTGCGATTAAGGACTTCATCTAATCCTATGCTTTTGTAGTCCTCTATTGCCTCAAGTATCTGTTGGGCACAAGAGGCATTGTCATGTTTATCACCAGCGATATAGATACTTTTCTTATCCATCTTTTTCATCTTCCATCTTCCTCCTTTTATGCAACTGAATATCACAGAACAATAAGCCTTTTAATTTATTCCATCTAGAAGTTTTTACTAGCGTTTCTGTTTCTGGTTTAGTTGGACATAAAAGCATAGAGAGAGTAGCCTTATTGCGTAAGTCCTCACCATATTCAAAGATACTATCAGAAGATAAGCACTTATGCTCCACTCCTACTGATTCTAGGAAACTGTTGGCGATTACCGTGTTCATTGCTAAAAATACACAACGATTAGCTATATTCTCTTCTGCCCTACCGTGTATGTTAGCCAATACATTAACTAGATGTTGCTCTATCATAACCCCTTCCTTTTATACAACTGAATTCCATCATGGCATTTAATAGGTGGGAAACCCTCTACATTGCCAAGAGTATTAGGCAGTATGTCCACTATTAAATCGTATTTCGGTTTTAGTAGTTTAGCAATCTTCTTGTTGTATTTCTTATCATGTGTTCCTATCATAAAGTAGTCAATCTTATTTCCTTCAATGCTATCTGATGCCCCTTGTATGGTCTTGTATTCTTCCCCCTGAACATCAACATCTATGATATCTACATGGTCAAGACTATAGTTATGGATAAGCCAATCTACGGAGTATGTTGGTACAGTAATTACTCCGCTAATGGGAACATTCCAAGGTCTGAAAGGGGTAATCGCTTGCCCATAACACTCATTTGGCTTCGCATTGATGTCAAAGCGACACTTGCCGAACTTGTTTGATACTGCTCCATATTTAACAATCCCGTGTATCTTATTATCCTTGAAGTGTTCCCTTAACCATAAATAGTGATTGGGTTCAGCTTCAACTGCTACGCAGAAGTATTCTGTCGGTATTATATCGGGAATAGGCTTGTGGTCTATAACACCTGCCAATGCTAAACTTATTCTTCCCCAACCTGCTCCCAACTCCATGAATCTTATTTTGGGCGACTTTATTTCGGACAGTATACTCAACAGGCAATCTCTTTCAAAGGCTATCTCTGTCATTATACCATCAGCGTTAGCCTGTTCTTCCATTGCCTTATATTCCAACCTACGGCTTTCTGTTTCACATTCAGTTAATTCCCAGTATCCGTGCCAGGTTGGTTCCCATTCCTCCTTATTGGGTGGTTGAGTTATTGGAGGTTGAATATCAAAATGTTTAATATTCATAATGTAATTCTCTCCTCAAATCCATAATTCTTATACCATTGCACAAACTTCTCTAACCCATCTTCTAATTCATACTTAGGTTCCCACCTTAAGAGATTTTTAGCCCTGTCTGCGTTAGCGATAAGCCGTTTAACCTCACTAGGTCTAGGTTCTATATGAATTGGTTTGATTTTACCATTTTTACCACATAAATCAATGAGCATATTGGCTAAATGGAGTATAGATTCCTCTCTACCAGTGCCAAAGTTGATTGGTTCAGTTATCGGAGCATTATAAGTTAAGATTGAATCATAAGCCCTAACCGCATCTTCTATGTAGGTATAATCCCTTGTTTGTAGCCCGTCTCCATATATAATGGGGGGCATATTGTTTAGTATTCTTCGGGTAAATATAGATATTACCCCGCCATAGCCGACATCTCTCTGTCGTTGCCCAAAGATGTTGAAGAGTCTGACTATGGAGATGTCCATGCCATAAGTATGAATGTAGGCGTAGCACATCCTGTCAGCAGCGATTTTACTTGCTCCATAAGGATGGGGTGCATTCAAGGGATGCTGTTCATCTATCGGAGAATATTGAGCCGAGCCATATACTTCACTGGAAGAAGCCAAAATTACCCTCTTAGTGTCATGTATCCTAGCTGCCTCCAAGATATTCTGTGTTCCCATTACATTTACATCGTAGGTAAGTTTAGGTTCAACATAAGACCTCTCCACATGAATCTGTGCTGCTAGGTGAAATACCACGTCCACATCACGCATAATCTTTTCCAGCAAGTCAAAGTCCCTTACATCGCCTTTTACCAACTTGAAATTGCGATTATCTAATAAGTGTCTGACATTCACTAGGTTTCCGCTTGCAAAATTATCCAAGCATAGTATAGTGTGACCTTCTTTAGTGTATTTGTCACACAAGTGGCTTCCAATGAATCCAGCACCGCCAGTTATCAACATTTTCATATTTACACCTCTATAAACTGCCTAGAACACTCCTATATCTCTCTATTGCTGCTTCACAAGTATATTCTCTCTCAATGAGTTCCCTGGCATTCTTAGCGATAATATCAAGGTTTGGGTGATTCAACGCCCTAATAATATTTCGGGCAATACATTCAGGTGAATTATTTTCCATCATAAAACCAGTTATTCCATCCTCTATTACATCTGGTATAACACCAACTGGCGTTGAGATTACTATTGCCCCGCAAGCTGTCGCTTCAAAAAGCATATGCGTTCCCTCTTCTTGATATGATGGAATGACAATAAACTTCGTTGTATTGAGATGTTGGGGCATATCACTATGGGGAATCCACCTTGTTAAAGTCACATTATCGCCAAGGTTGGCATTCCTAAATTCATCCTCAACCTCTTTTCGCAAGTCACCATCTCCACTGATTAGAACCTTAATCAAAGGGAATGCCTCCAATACCAAGGGAATTGATTTAATAAAGTTTATTACTCCCCCTGTGTCTTGGAAATGCCCAATAAACCCTATGGAATACTCACGGCTGTCTAAGTCACTTGTTATCTTAAAGCGGTCAACATCTACATAGAAGCGACTACATCCCAAGATGAGTTTATGTTTGTACTTACCTAGCGTCTGTTGGGTGAAATTTGAGCAGAAAACAACGATTTTTGTAGAAAGGATATAATTAAGTTCCTCCATAATTCCAATTATAGGAACGAATATATACTTGCCTATTATGGACTTCTCGTAAGTTATTTTAGCTACTACTTGAACTACATCTGTGCCAGAACGCAGAGATACTATTGTCTTGCCTAATATCTTAGCCAGTAATGTCGGTAGAAAGAAAGTTGAACTACCCGCACCAAGAATTAATACATTAAATTCATTGGCTATCTTGAGTAAGTTATAACTCATTTTAATCTGTAATATCATAAATCCGAGAACTCTTATCATTGGAGAAGACCAAGAATACATTGTTCCTTTCATACCAACATCAATGATGTTAACTTTCTCGCTGTAATTTGTATGCTGGGCAAGGTTGCCCGAAAGAAGGAATATCCTTTCAACTAGTGGTTCAAATAGACGGATAGTACCATCGTAAGTAGTAGTTGATAGTCCCATCATATATGGAGCTAAAAGAATACAGATACTTGAAGGCTTTTTCAAATCTGTTTTATCTCCTTAACTACCTCAAACGCCTCGGCATATTTCACATTAATTTGGAATCCCCTATAAGTCGCCTTTCCTATTATTCCTTTAATCCATTGTTCGCTAAAATTTTTAACCTGTGAATCATGTGTTAAAACACCTTTAATTTTTGTCTCAATGGTATCTGAAATATCCACAAATGCTTGCGCTCTAAATGTATATGGAGTTAATCCCGAAGGTAGTGCCTGTTCACACATATATAGCGAACAAGCGTTTTTTCTGGCAGCAGCAATAGTTCCTTGAGCCACAACGATATGATTTTGATGTGAATCGTGAATCCAGCAGGTATAAATAATGTTAGGAGGGAAAGTCTTTATTACATCATCAAAGACTTGAACAAGGCTATGGTTGAAGATTAATTCATTAGAGTTTAAGTCCAATATAGATAGTCTAGCCCCCAATATTATTGCTGCTTTCTTAGCCTCTTCTATCCTCCTTTCTTTTTGGTTAGGGACAGTGACTAGAACGATAAGAACATTATGACCTTCTTTGGCATACTTTGCGATAGTGCCACCCATCAACACCTCGGCATCATCAGGATGTGGGGCGAATACAATTATGTTCATTTATGAATTCCTCAGCTTATTATTTATTGATTCAGCCGTCTCTAGTAATGGTGACTGTATATTGGAGTCCTGTGTAAAATGTATTAGTGCCTCCATATCTTTTGGGAGGCATTTCCCATCGAAACCCCTCGTTTCCTTACCCTTGTAGAATACCTCAAAATTTACTGGTGTTATGTTCTTATTTATCAAAAAGCAATTCTTCACTGTTTCGTAATCTATATAGAGAGATTCACAAAGGTCATACACTTGGTTAGCGTATGTGATTAGCAAGGCATAATAAGCATTCGTCATATACTTTACCATCTCAGCAACGCTAGACGGGACTATTCTTATAGGAACATCTTTCCAATTATTGCGGAAGATACCTACCACTCTTTGTGCGAAGCGATAGTTATGTGTCGTGTAGCCAATAAGGATTTTGTCGGGATATAGAAAGTCATCTATGGCAGTATCCTCATCAAGGAACTCAGGGCTACATACGATATGTAAATCTGGGTATCCGTTCTGTAGTTGTTGCGTAGTTCCTGGTAGAATTGTTGACTTTATAATAACAATGCCCTTATATTGTGAGACTAATAGTAAATTGAGTACGTCTAATAGGTTTTGTATATCTTGCCTGCCATCAGGGTGATTGGGTGTCGGAACGCAGACAAAAGCAATTGTAGTTTCAGTAAAGTCGAGGGGCATATTTCCATCAGTAGCCTTATCATAGGTGATGACTTCAAATCCTTTTGAGGCGAAACCGTTTTGAACAGCAGTTCCTACTGCACCTAGACCTATTATACCTATTCTATCCATTTCGCATTAGCCTCCATTAAAATCCTTGGGCTTCCTTCGCCCTCATTCATCAGCAAGTCTATTACAGACATATTATATATAAACTCTCCCCATAACTGGGTATAGACTGGATGTTTGAAGTCAGAATAAACAAGGTTTATTCCTTCTCTTTGAAACGCATCTGCGTCATTATAAGACCTTGCCCCAGTTCCCGATAAATAAATATCAGCGTTAAGTGCCTTACATATTTCTAAGTTGCGTTGGTTGCCATACACATCTACGATATTCATTAAGGAATCAAATCTAACTGGGGTATTGATACCTAAAACGCCTTTCAGCCAAAAGATAAGTTTGATATTGAAGTTTGCCATTGATGATGGCTCTGATTCGTACATTCCTTTCAGAATCGGGCTATATTCTTTCCAATAAGGTGCTTTCTTATACGCTTGCTCTATTATGTTCCAGTGCCTTTGTTGCCACATCTGTTTTTGGTCTGGTTGCAATCTATTTATCATTTCCCCTTTATTAGTTAGTGGCACTGTCAGCCACCTTCCTCCATATCTAGTCTTAACCTTGTTTCTATGGGTAAAACTAGTCGTTGAATGTTGTACCTGCGTTAGTATTACAAAGACATCACTATGTGCCATTTTATAGAAGAATCCTAACCAAGGCAAATAATTTGGTTGATGAATTGATACTATCATGTGACAATCCTTTTAAGACACGCGCAGCAGTCACGTAAAATAAAACCACCCATATGCCAAAGAAACCAACAGCAATAGAACACCAATATCGGAATACCTAAACTTAATATGATTACTTGTCTTTTCTTACTCATGCCTAATTCATCGCTAAATATTTTCACTTCAAGCACCCCCTTTACAATTATTCAAGAACAGCATATGAAATATGGCTACCAAATACAAATCTTTGTATCCGTAGATTATATATTCCTATGCCGTGAACGGCTATTGTTTCACCAGGGCAATATTCAGAGTTCAATTCATCAAAGACAATGATAGCACCTTTAGGCATTCTGGGGACAAAATACTCTAGTGCCGTCTCAGTCGGCTTAAATATATCAGCATCTAAGTGTAATAAACTTACAACTGTGTGTGGATTATCCTTTAGGAATTTAGGAATAGTATTTTTGATATCCCCTTTTACAAGGTCTAACTTCGCAATATGATTCAATGAGCGGTTCATATCATAGAGTCGCATACATTCCTGTAAATCTTGAAATGAATCAGCCCCAAACCCACCTTCTTTGATAAGTGGCGATACAGTTGATTTGTCCTCATCGGCTATGGAAGGGAATCCCTCAAAGGTATCAAACCCGATAATCTTCCTTTGATGGTTTATTGGCTCAAAGATAGTGCTTAACTGCGCCCAAGTCATTAAGCTACCGCCTAAAAGAACTCCGCATTCAATAATAGACCCTTGGACATTAAGAACTTGTTTGAAGATTTCATACCTGCACAAAAATCTCATTATCACTGGGCGTGGAACATACTTCGCAAAGTTCTCTAGTTTTTCAACATTAGAGCCAGCGCTTTTAGAATAGTATTCCTCAAGTTCCGTGCGATATTCTATGTCGCTCGGATTACTTAGGCTTGGTTCGTGGAAACGGGCTGGGTCATTTTGGGGCATTGGCATCTCCTTTAAGTTTAGAATTACCTAACCGCATAAATCCACCCTTCCCTCCTATTTTATAAAGCATCCTTAATCCTGGGAGGTAATTTGAATCAAGATAATTTGGTTGATGGGATGGTTTATAGATATATAGGGTAAAGTCATTTGGTCTATAGTCATACCTTAAGACGATTCCAGCCCTTAGTTTCTTACTGGCAAATTTAGCCATATCTCTAGGGTTAGTATAATGTCTACCAACAAGCATCTTACCTGTGGTACGGGAACTTAAGAAATTAACACCCACTCCTAGTTGACTTAATTTATACATCTTGCGTAATATCTTTTCAGTTATAGCATCCCACTTTGGTGTTTCTAAGGCAAAGATGCCTGAAGCGATAACATAGTCATATTTCTCCTTTAGTTTGACAGTTAATATATCCGCTACTTCAAACCTCACTTCTGGTAATTTATTTTTAGCCATAGATATCATTAATAAGTTTATATCTATGCCGACATATTGTTTAGGGTTTATGTCTTGTCCTTTTAGATATACATAGAAATCCCCAAATCCACATCCTACATCTAATATACTCTTATCGTTGAGGTCGCCTATTTCACTGAGTATTTTAAACCTTTCTCGTTGGGAATCAACATTACCCCAACTTAAAGCCTTAACATCTTGCCCATATTCGGTAAGTTGTTTATTGTAATAGTCAAGATTTATTTGCCTATTTATTTCAAACTTCATTAATCTATCCTTATTTCTCTGATTAGACTAAAGGCTTCCGCATACTTTACTCCCACACTCATACCCCTTGAAATAGCTAAAGCCTTGATAGATTCCAATGACCTTGCGTGTGGAGCTTGCCTCATTTCCTCTTTGTATTCTTGCATTGCTAAAAGTTTTAGTTCTAAGGTGTCTGTAATATCCACATATACATTGGGGGAGAAACCATCACCCCAGTTTGTTTCCGATAATATCTCACAGGATAGAACTCGCTTAATACTTGAGTTTGGTTCAGGTCTGGTTGCCGATAACGCACATTGGTAAACTATTTGGTGGTCTTGATTAACATCGCCTTTATGTGGGATATAGACTACCTCTGGTGCTACTTTCTCTATTAAGGCTTTCATTTTAGTGTAGATGTCTTTCTGCGGGATAGTATCCAATAATACTGTTGGGAAATGGAAGAAGTGCCAATACGCTACTCCTAGTATATGATTAGCCCTTTCAATCTGGCGTGGTCTCTCAGTGATAAATTCGGGTGTCCACTCAGGTGTATAGGCTTCGGTAATATAACAAACGTGAACCTCATCACCATTCTTGCTGTGTTTGGCGATAGTACCACCCGCTCCGAGTACATCATCATCTGGGTGGACTGCCATAATTAATACTTTCATAACTCTATATCACTTTCTGCTTCATTGCCCCAACTCATATTAAGAGGCTCATTTCTTTTTGTAACCAAGATAGGATACGGACATTCTTAAATGCCCCAGGTAATACTAGCCATAGTTTCTCTCTGCGAAATCCTTTTATCATCGGAGCACACTGGTCTAGCCATAGCACATTCTCGGTATGTTTTTGAAGATACTCTTTAATGAGACGTCTCCTGTCTACATTGGCTGATATTGCCCCCTTTATCCCATAGCCATTTAACTTAACATCGGTTCTAGTTATTTGGTATGGCGGGTCAAGAATAACGAAATCCCAAAGCCTATTATCTTCTTTGACAAAATCCTCAACATCACAATTAACAGTGGCGTTGGGGTGTTCTATGTCTATTCTCTCTTCGCCGATAAAACTCGTCCCAGAGTAAAGATGGAGCACGTTGCCTTTGATGGTCTGCCTAATAACTCTATCAACTTCAGTAGCAAAAGCCCCAGGATAACTATTAACTAATCCATTCCAAATCATTCCACTTCCCCTTTCCACACAATCACTTTCCTACCGCCCTTGAATCATATTTAACTATTGGTGTGTCATAACTAATATACAATGGATGTTTCGGTTGCCCATCCTTATTTATACCTAAGCAATATGGCTCTGGAATCATCTTGAGGACACTAGGCGCACGGTTTTTCACTGGTGCGAAGGAACCCCATCCGCAGACTGTCTGATTGGCTAATTCAATCATCTGCTCTAGGTAAGCGTTATTGTTAATCCCTATAAAATCTCCATCTTCAAGCAAGGCATTAGGGTTGGTTGACACAAAAGCATAAAGGTTCATCATAAGAAGCCCGCCGAAACCATCCTTATTAGCTCGTTTTATACTTCTAGTGATTGTGGGGTCGTCTATTATTTCGTTTGCCGTTGATGGGTTTAATCCTATAAACAATCGTAACGAAGGGTTATTTCTCCAAACCCTCCATAAAACATAACGATATTTCCTATCCTCTGAGAATATCGCACCTTTGGGAATAGACAAATCTAATCCGTTCTGATTCATTTCACCTCTCCATTCCACACAATCACTTTTCTATCACCTTGCTTGATGAAAGCTCCCCGATAAGGTTTAGAGAACGCCCTTATCTTCCTACTTGCCATCTCGATAGAGTCATATTCAAATATCTCATTATCTCTTAATGACCTAGCAGGGAAATAGGTAGCCACCGTTTCATCTTGGGGGATTCCTAGTGTTTTACCCTTTAGTAATCCAGTAACAAGGTCTCTGATTATCGCTTTACCTGACTCGATAACCTTGTTATATAAATCCATTGCGTAATCAGTGTCGTTAATAGGGAAGGATACTTGCTCTATAATATCACCGTTATCAATACCATCTTTAGCGTAGTAGGCTGTTACCCCTGATACCTCTAACCCCTCCAAGATTGCGTTGATTATCGGTGCAGAACCTCTACCTTTAGGTAATAGGGTAGGGTGAAAGGCTATCACTCCCTCTTTAGGAATATCTAAAATCTCCTTACTTAATACTTGTCTCCATCCACACATTATGACTACATCAGGTTTTAGGTCTCTCAGTAAATCAGCTTCTTTATTTATATCCTCAATCGGATAAACTGGGGTCTTGAGTTTATACCATTCCGAGGGTTGGACATCATCATATTGAATCGTCTTGGAGTTTGCACTAAGTGTGATAACCGCACTGATGCTTTTACTCACTTCCTTTAATAACTCGTACCCAAATATATTAGCTGAGAGCCAAACTAACTGTTTCATTTTATCCTTTAAGGTTTTAATATATCGAACAACGATGGAAACTTTATTGACTTAATCAAGTCGGTGGCAGATGGTATATATAAGTGAATAACCCAAATAGATACCCCTATTCCTATTCCTATTATTACCCATATTAAGAATGATGTGGTATCACTATCCATATCAATTACTAGTGGATACAACAACTCCTGCGTATCCATACCCATACCCATACCCATACCCTAATATTTGCTGTGCCTTACTCGGTGAACTGAACCAAAGACACACGGCTACCAAGACTACTAAAACGATTGTTAAGAGTTTATGCTTCACTATTTTTCTCCTCCCCAGACTCACTATGACTATCTCTAGTCGGAAGCCATACACTTATAAACGCAAATAAAAAACTTCCTGCAATAATTATTAACACTATCCAT
>SDBU01003577.1_pt1 | contig 19665 bp, 11 predicted proteins | sample 2277071 | NCBI WGS metagenome assembly SDBU01 (sample SAMN10397929, study PRJNA504765) | marine sediment metagenome | isolation source: marine sediment core GS08_GC12, 126 cmbsf | place: Arctic Ocean: Gakkel Ridge, Loki's castle | collected 2008 | reverse complement strand
GCTCAGGCCGAGACGTTCTGCGGCAGCCAGGCGACGACGAATGCCAAGAGCATGCTCGCCGTCGCCCTGGCCGGGCAGCTCCGCGTGCTCCAGAACCACTTGGACAAGTTCCGCGATAAAATCGAGAAGCTGTTCGCCAAGCATCCCGACCACGACATGTTTGGGTCATTGCCCGGTGCGGGTGAGAAGCTCGCTCCGCGTCTGCTGGCTCAACTAGGCGACGACCGCAATCGTTTCGATTCGCACGAGGCGTTGCAATGCTACGCCGGCACGGCCCCGGTGAGCTATGAAAGTGGGCAAATCAAGCGGGTACGCTTTCGACGGGCCTGCCACAAAGTTCTGCGACACACGGTTCACCTATGGGCCAACCTCAGTCGGACAAAATGTCCATGGGCGGAGGCTTACTACCAGAAGAAACGCGACGAAGGCCAGACCCACGCCTGTGCGCTTCGCTGTCTGGGCCAGCGTTGGCTCAAGATCCTCTGGAACCAGCAAGCTGGCCTGCCAGTGTGGCAGACCCATCGCCCGTACGACGCCGAGCTTCACCATCGCAACCAGGTGAAACACGGGAGCTGGGTCATCGCGCTGACGACCGTTACCCCGGAACAACGCACAACCGCCGAGGTGGGATGATCGGCATCGAAAAACCGGGTGTGAAATCCGCCCAGGAGCCTGTTGATGAAAAACAAGAAAAGGACCTTGCGAACACAGAGAACATCTCCGGGGCTCTGGATTGTCGCTGGACCCGATTCCCAGGGCTCGCGCCCTGGGCTATTGTCTTTCGTCCCTCCGGGACTGTCCGCTCGCTAAACACGTACCGGCTTGTCCGTGCTGATCGCTAACGACCAATCATTTCGCTATTCGACATTCGACATTCTGAATCTGGGGCGAGCCTATCTGCTCTTGGTTCCTGCGACCACCGGCGACACCCGGATCACCGCCTCGAGCTCCACCAGTTCGATGAGCTTCCGCACGTCGATGGTGCCGATGAGCAGCTTTATGGCTTTGCTCTCGCCGGTCTGGACGAAGCCCAACTCTTTGAGGGCCTTGAGCGTTTCCGGTGACGTATCGCGCAGGTGGATCATCACGTCGACCTTGTACTTGATAACCCGCAGCTTGCCGACGGTAAGGTCTCCGTCCTTGCCTTCCTTTTCGACCTTCTCAGCCAGACCGAGGAGAGTCTCGGCGAGCTTGGCCTCGGGACTCAGGGCCGCCTTGGCCTCCTCCTGCACTTCCGAGTCAAAAGCGTAAAGGCGCGCACCCGCGATCGGGGCGATCTTACGCTTCGCCGTACGGTTCCACCCCCTCATGGACCTTTGTGCTGCCGCAGCGCCCGCCGGAGGTAATCCGCTGAAGCTCCCGGGTAGCCCGCCACCCCGGCCAAAGACGCCTTCGTAGCTAACCCCGTCAGGCATCTCGACGGGAACGGTGATGGTGGTCGGCTCGCCGCCGACGGTGACGGTCATCTCCTCGACCGCGACGAAGCTGGTGAACTGGGTGATAAGGCGGAACTCGACACCCAGGGCGGTGATCTGGGCCCGCAGATCATCCGGGAAGGTCCCGCTTTGCAGTGCGCCAAGATCGCGGTGCATCAGGTCCTTGACCTTCGCCCGGGCCCACAGTGATACGAGGGCGTTGTGGTCCTGCGGGGCTTTGGGAGGGTCAACGGTGATCTGCCAACCGAAGGGGCCGGCGCCCGTGATGCCGTGGAGGGTGATCGTCCCCTCCGCCGGGCCGGTCAGCCGGCCGTGAATCATCAGCGGCTTGGCGCTGAACAGGTCGGGGATGTATGCCGGGTAGATGTCTGCCACGGGCAGATCGCCCCAGTCGATCTCGATGTCGGTCAGCACCGGGGCGAGGATGCGCTCGTGAAAGCGCTGGGCAGCCTCGTCGCCCTGGCCTGCGAGGGTGACGTACTCGACCTCCCCGCGGCCGGCGTGGGCCATGCCGTCCAACAGAAAACGATTGACCGCGTTGCCGATTCCGAAGCTGAAAACCCGCGTCGTGCCCGCGTTTTTCTTGACCGCATCGATGATGGCGAACTCGTTGCCCACGTACCCGTCGGTCATGAAGCACACCACCCGGATGCCGTCGAACTCCTTTGCCGGGGCAAGCGCCGCGTTGATGGCCGTCATCATCTCCGTTCCGCCGCCCCCGCGATGGGTCGTGAGGAACGCCTGGGCGTCAGCCCGGTTTTCCGGCGTGTTGGGCCTCGGTTCACCCCAGAGGATGCTGGTGCTGCCGGCGAAAGTGATGAGGTTGAAGGTGTCTTCGGATCCCATGGCGTCGATGGCCAGGGCCATCACCTTCTTGGCCTTTTCGATGGGAAACCCGCTCATCGAGCCGGAGGTGTCCAGCACGAAGATGATCTCGCGCGGAACGATATCCCGGGGCACAACCCGTTCGGGCGGCTGAAGGACGAGGGTGAAGTACGTCCCGCGCTCGTCGGCGTGGACCAGGAATGCGTCGCCGATCTCCGTAGTCGCCAGGCGGTAGTGCAGGATGAAATCCTTGTTGGGAATCTCGGTTACGTTCTTGAGCGTGACGGTGGCCCGCGCAAGCCCGTCCGCGGCGATATCCACTTCGTGCAGCTCGCTCTTGAGGTCGTACAGCTCCGTCCCCGCGTCGAGGTGGACGGCTACGCTGATGTCGTGCCCCGCGCGGTATCCCGGCTTGACCACCGGCGGGGTGACGCGCGACGCGTCGGGCACTTGGTCGGTGTCCGGCGACCAGCCGGTGCCTTGGGAAGGCGAAGATGATCCTTGGGAGGGCAAAGATGATCTTTGCCCCACCGGGACCTCCGGGGCCCCGGTCTTGTCCAGCTCGTTCACCTTGCCCTGATGCTCGGGCGTTACCGGTGGAACGGTGGACGTGGGCCGTCCGGGGATGTACCGCGGGCCGACCACCATGGGAAAGACCCACTCGAAGAGGCCGTCTTCATACTTGAGCGTCTCGACGTAGCTGATCTCGATGATGACCTCGACCCCCGGCTCGATGTTGGCCACCGACTGGGTAAAGATGTTGGGCCGCTCCTGATCGAGCAGGCTGGCGACGTGGCCCGCTGCCTTGGCTGCCTCATAAATCTCCCGGGCCTCCTCCCGAGGCTTGATCTGCCCGACGATCCGCCGGTCGCCGACGGTCATGACCATGTCGTCCACCGCGGCATCTGGCGGAAGCGGGAAGATGTAGATGGCTTCGATCTTCCGATCCAGCGGATTGTGGAAGGTCTGCTTGACGGTGACGCGGGCAACGAATCCTACGACGTCCGCCTCGACGTCGGTGTGCTTGAGCGGACACGCCCCGACCGGTTGACCCTCGGCGCCTAGAATCTGCAATTCTCCGCCGCCGATGGGAGCGCCCCGGGCGTAAGCCGTTCCGATAAGTGACAGAAAAAGACCGGCCAACAGCGCTCCAAAAGCAATGGACGTGCCGCGCATGGCGTGCTCCTTGATCATTGAGATTGCTTTGTACCCTTTACACCGGCTTAGATGCTCCCAGGTCGCGAAGGTTCCAACATTCCCACAGAGGAAACGCAGAAACGCATAAACGCATAAACGCATAAACGCATAAACACAGAAACGCACAAACGCACAAACGCACAAACGCAGAAACCACGAAACGATACCGTTTCGCCTTTTCGGCGTTTCGCCTTTCGTGGTTTGAGACGTGTCGGAACCTTAGTCCGCTTCCGCGCTTTTCAGGAAGGCGTTTATCGACTCCTCCCAGTGTTTCATGGTGGCAAGCCCACCGCTGATCTTGATGAAGTGCGGACCCTTGGGGTGATCCACGATGGCGGCGATCAGGCGATGGTCGGGGGCTCCCGCACCGGTTCCGTCGCTGCGCGGGTTGACCACTCCGCTGACGTCCACGACCGTTAGCTTGACCATGCCCTGCCGGGTCGTCGAGATCTTGGCGTCGTCGCGGGTCATGTCTCGGCCGTCGGGATGCTTGACCTGGCTGAGCCACCGGTCGATGTTCCGGTCATCCATACCCTTCATTGCGGGGAAGTGGGTGACTCGAGCGACGGCGTCTGCTGGATCACCCTCAGCTTTGGGCAGATGGAAAACCGCCACCGGCCCCATCATACTCTTGCGAACCGGTTGGGACTTCCACCCCTCGGGGATGGTCATTGTGGTGCCGGCCAGCGACAGCTTGTCGCCAACGACCGCCGGGTTGCCGTGGACGGCATCTGCCGGCGGTCCGCCCGCCCGCGGGACGAGGCCCGCGTGAACCGCGTCGGCGGGAGGTTTGACCGCCCCGGGTGCGTGAGGCGATTTGTCGTTCTCGCCTGCCTCCTCCTGGGGTGTCGATTCCGGCGGCGAGGTCACGTCCTCGACGGGAGTCTGCTTGGAGTCGGCCGGCACCGCCGTTTGGGGCTCTGCCCGATCGTCCTTGCAGCCTCCCGACAGCGCCATCATCGCACATCCCATCGGGATCACCAACAATCCAATCGACGTTTTCACGAATCCAACTCCTTAAAGCTCCGTCGGCCGCGCCGCCAGGCGCCGCGGCGCGGGAGGGGAAACAACTTGGCAAATGGTCGCGTCGGGCTACGCTCCGCCGGGCATTGTAGCAGCCCCCGCCTGCCTGGCCATAGCCGGATTCAGCCATCCGCGCGGTTTGCAAGGTTCGCGCCTGAGCCTATACTTTTCAGGGTTTGCACCGGACGCACCCGCATGGCCGACCGCGATTACTATACGATTCTGGAGGTCAACCGATCCGCCACCCCCGAGCAGATAAAACGGGCTTACCGCGGGAAGGCAAAGGAGTATCACCCCGACCGCAACCCGGGAGATGCCTCAGCGGAAGCCAGATTCAAAGAGGTCCAGCAAGCCCACAACGTGCTGAGCGATCCCGAGAAGCGCGCCCAGTACGACCAGTTCGGCAAGGCCGGAGTGGGACAGTGGGCCCCCGGGCACGGTGGCCAGCGCGTCTACCACTGGGGAACACAGTCCAGCATCGACGCCGATGACCTGGAAGATCTGCTCTCCGCGTTCGGCGGCGGGCGGAGCCGGGGGGCAAGCGTGTTCGAGCAGATCTTCGGCGGCGGCCGACGCGGACGAGTTGCCCCTCCGTCAATTAAACGCGGCGAGGACGAAGAGCATCGTGTCACGCTCACCTTTGAGCAGGCAATCAATGGAACCACGGTCGCCCTACAGGTGCGCTCGCCGCGCAGCAGCCGGGGGGAGACCATCGAGGTCAAGATACCGCCCGGCGTCGAGGAGGGGCAGAAGATCCGCGTCAAGGGCAAAGGCCGCCCCGGACACGGCGGCGGCCCGCCCGGCGACCTGTTTCTGATCTGCTGCACTGTGCCCCACGCCTATTTCCGGCGGCAAGGCCCGGATATCTACGTCGACGTGCCCGTCAGCGTCACCGAAGCCGCCCTCGGTGGGAAGGTGGAGGTCCCAACCCTCGACGGGCGGGCGACGGTAACGCTTCCCCCCGGCACGCCCGGGGGTGCGAAGCTGCGGCTCAGGGGCCGGGGCGTTGCCCAGCGAGGCCGCTCCCAGCGCGGCGACCAATACGTGGTGATCAATATCGTGCCGCCGCGCGCGTTGACCGATGAGCAGCGGGCGACCTTCGAGAAGCTGCGCGAACAGGACCAGTCGGACCCCCGGGCCCAATGCCCCTGGTAGAATGGGGAATGGGGAATGGGGAATGGGGAATGGGGAATAGCGAATGGGAAAGCGTCGAAAGCCGGAAAGGGCATGGTTTCGACGTTTCTTCGTTTCGACGTTTTGACGTTTCGACGTTTTGACGTTTATTCGCGGATCAGAGCGGCATCGATCCAGTTGAAGCGGTCCTGCAAATCGCCGTTCTTACCGAAGTCGACCACAAGTTCGATGCGTTTGGCAAGGGCGACGTTGAGGCGAATCGGTCCATGGAGCGTGCCGGGCCTTACACCGGCCTGGTTGAAACGCCGTTGGCCGTCAACCAGAATAAACACCGACACGTCCGCCCACGGACCACTGTCATCGTCGATGCCAAACGAGGTTACGAACTCGCGATATAAGCCCTGGAGGTCGTACCTGAGGTTCGACCGGCTGTGCACCCCGACACCATGCTCGTAGGTTTCGCCGGCAACGGTGATCGGGCCGCCCAGAACGTTGCGATCATTCACCCATGGCCAGGCGAGCGAAAGCATGGGGGTGTGCTCGTAACTGAGTGGTCGGCGAGAGGAGAGCCACTCCCAGCGTCCACCGACAACGTCCACGCTGACGATCCGCTCCGCCTCGATCGAGACGCGCGGGCCATGAGGCAGACGGACCTCCACCACGTTGCCCGACCAGGTGAGGTCGGTCACCGTAAGCCTCCCGGATGTCCGGCACCGCAGGATGAAATGGAGACGGTCAGAGACCGGGTAGGGCAAAGATCCTCCTTGCTGATTGGCAAAGGTGCTTCTTGCTGATTGCCCATCGCCACGCGAGTGTGGGACCGGCTTCCCAGCCGGTCGTAGGGTGGCTCCGCCGATCCCCGCGTCCCAATCTCGGGCGGAGCCGGCCCCACTCCCCACCGAGGCGAACCGGACAGCCACTATCAGCCGCTGGGGCACGGTCATCTCCCCCGACTCCGTATCGATCGAGAGACCCGCAGCGTTGAGTGAGGTGACGAACCCGCGTAGCAGGTCACCGTTGGTCAGCAGGATCCGATCCTCCCAGAGACGCCCCGCCGAGACCGGCTGGGAAGCCGGTTCCACAGCGCCATCCAACCACTCAACGGCTTCACGATGGGCCGGTAGGAAAGCCCTGGCGGTGTCAATCCGCGTAACAACATCGAGCGGAACAGTGATGCTGCCCAGGTCAGCCGTATCGATGAAGACCATATCCTCACGGGTCTCAATCACTTGGCCAAAGAGTACGTCGCCGGTGGCCAGGCTCACCCGCTGATCGCGGTGTGGCACCGGTTTGTAACCGGTGCGGCTGCCGGCTGCCGCCATTGCCTGGCCCCCAAGCGTTGTGATCCGAACGATATCGGCGGTGGGAATGAGAAGTTCGCCCCCGGAGGGCACAGATTCGGAAGGCGAAACTGATCGTTGCAGTGCGCTTTGCCTCACCACCGCCCCGTCTCGCAGCGACATGGTCAGGAGCCTGCCGTGGACCGCGTCGACCGCGACGGTGTTGATCACTACGGCGATGCCCTCGTCGCCTTCCCCCGCTGCGGGCGCGCCCTGTGTATGCAATCCCACAGCAAAGGCAGCCAGGAAACACAGAAGCGTCGAAACGTCGAAACGTCGAAACGTCAAAACGCGGAAACGTCGACAGGTACGTCGGGCTTTGCCCGACGTTGGTTTGCCGTCTCGGGCGGAGCCTGACCTGCATGACTGCGAGCTGCGTGTGCAGGGTCGGCCCGGCGCACTGCTCGCCACCCTGGCCATCCTGGTGCGGGGGACCGCAGGTTTCGCTGTTTTCGGGCTGTCCGGTTCTAGCGCCGTCATTTAAGGAACCTCCGGACAAAGGCGTCCCTGGCGGCCTCGGTCATGGCTGCCCAGTCACCCTTGTAGCCGGAACTGCTTTCGCAACAGAACGCGACGACGTATCCCTTGTAGGCAATCGTCGGCGAGTTGGAGTTGATGGGTTTGCCCGTTAGGGGGTCGTAGTGGTTTATCGGCTCCTTGGTGCCAGGAGGCGCCGGCTGGAGCCCGACGACGGCAGGCTTCGCCGTGGTGGGCGCGACGGCACTCGGGAGCGTTGTGCTGCCGTCATCACGCGGAAGGGCTGCGTTGCCGCCGTCAGGCCCAAGCCATCCCCATAGCAGGGCGGCTCCGAGCACCACGACGCCCAGACCCAGGCCGAGTTTCATCGGCGTCACGCGAAGCGTCCGGGATGTCCGCGGTGCCGCCGTTTCCGCGGTTTGATCGTATCGCGGGCCCGGGCCCTTCTGCTTCTTTTTCTTGCCTTTTCCAGGATGCTTCCTGCTCATGATTCCTTACCTCTGCAGTGGTCTTCCAAGGATCCGCCGCCCACCCCGCACCCGGTCGAATCCGGTCTCCAAAGCCCACGGGGAGCGACCGGTGGCAAGACAGGTAGGTCGAGCTTTGCCCGACGTTGGTTTTCCGCGTCGGGCAAAGCCCGACCTACCCGACGTTTCGACGTTTCGACGTTTCGACTTTTTGATGCATCGTCATCGTTGGAATATCGGCAGCAGGCGGTTGGGCATCTGCAGTATAATCAGTGCCATCGCGGTGCCATACTCCGGCCCCGCCTGCCCCTGCCAGGGACCTTCGGGTGACTGTTTCTCCAGTAGTTCGTCGCGAATCGCGGGCCACCATGACTGCCACGCCTGGTCTCCCGCCAGGAACATGGCCTGAGAAGCGTAGTAGTGGCCGTAGAAATAGTGCCCGACCGATTGCTCCCCGGGCGGTTTGAAGCGCCTCAGGTAGGAAAGACCCCGGGCGACCTCATCGGCCCCATACACGCCGGAATACTGCAGGGTAGCCACCCCGGCCGCCGACCTTGCAAAAGCCGAACCACCCGAGTCAAGCATGTAACGGAAACCGCCGTCGGGGTTTTGGGAAGCCTTGACGTACTCGACCGCACGGTCGATAACCGCCTTATGGACGGCGATTCCCGCGTTCCGGGCGGCCCGAAGGGCCATTACCTGGCACACCGTGACCGATATATCCGCGTCGCCGCGCACCGGTTGATACCGCCAGCCGCCTTGCTCGTTCTGCGTGCTGACAATCACACGCACCGCTTTGCGCAGCGTCTCGCGGACGTCTTGGCGGCTGGTCATGCCGTACACTTCCGCCAGAAACAAGGTGGCGAAGGCGTGGCCGTACATCGGCCCGTGGGAGGTCTCCGCCGCCAGCAGCCCGCTTTCCGAGCTGTGTACCAGAACGAACGATACACAACGATCCACAACCGTACCGTACCGCCCCCGGCCGGGCAGATGGCCGTCGGACATGAGGGCGAGTGCACAAAGCCCGGTGATGCCCACATGTGGTCCGTAATGGGAGAGGCTGCCGTACGATCCGTCGGCACCCTGCTGCCGGGCAAGCCAAGCGAGACCTCTTTCGATCGCCAGTTGCTGGGCGACACTAAACTCGGCTTGTAAGGGAGTTGCCCCGCGAGGTTGGTCGGACGGCGACATCTGCCCCCCGGCCGCCGGCGCTGCCCAATCGGCCACCGCTCGCTGACCGCCGCACAGCAGAAACGCCACGAAAATAGCGAACAGGAAAACGTCAAAAAGTCGAAAAGTCGAAAAGTCGAAACCGTATCGTTTCACCGTTTCGATGCTCTTACGTCTTGACATTTCCGCGTTCCTGTGTTTCGACGTTTCCAGGTCTCTACGTCTCTACGTCTCTACGTCTCTACGTCTCTACGTCTCTACGTCTCTACGTCTCTACGTTTCTACGTTTCTACGTTTCTACGTTTCTACGTCTCTACGTCTCTACGTCTCTACGTCTCTACGTTTACTCGTCTTGGGCCTGCAGGGCCCGGTAGTATCGCTCGATCCAATCGCGATAGCGCTCGAGGAATCCTTCTCTTACGCCTTGAATGATCTCATCCCGCTCGCGGCGGGGAAGATGCCCCCATGACCTGCGGGACTGCCGGAGGGCGTCGTCATCCCGGCCTGGATTCGAGGAGTTATTCCCCGCTTTCGCGGCGGAGGTGGATGAGCCGTTCGTCTCTTCTCCCGATGAGCGCCCGGGTTTCCCCGATGCGGAACCGGCCCTCCCGCCCCGACGACGCTTGTCACCAGTTGCGGACTGCTGTCCCTGTGATGCGGGACGGCGCTGGGCAGCCGCGATCCGAATGGCCGTATCGAGCTTGTCCACGATTTGGGTTTGCAGCGTTTGTGTCGGTTGTCCGGCATCGAACTCGATCTCCAGTTTGCGGGAGACCTCCTTCATTAGACGTAGTATGCTTTCCATCAGGTCCTCGTCTGAATCGGTGACCGCCTTGCGGATCAAACGCTTACCCAGCTCCTCTTCCTGCTTGCTCTGTTCGAGCGCGTCTGCACCTTCCTGCCCCGCGGCCGCGGCACAATAGGCCAGCAGAAACGCAAAAACGCAAAAACGACACCGTTGTGACTTGTCGGCGTTTCGCAATTCGTAATTCGTAATTTGTAATTCTTTCATCACCGTTCAAACACGCGCTTGGTCACCATGTCGGTAAGTCTGCGCACTTCAACCTGGTCTTCTCCGAGGATAGTGAGTTCGCGGAGCTCGGCTTCATCAGCCTCCTCAACACGAACAGACGTTTCAAGCGCCCGGGTCCGCTGGTTGATATCCACCTGCATCGCCTTGAGCACCAGAAGCTCTGCGACGGTGGGAACGGGTTTGTATTGCACCACCCGGCCTTGGCCCCCTCCGCCGCTTCCGGAGGACTCGACAAAGTCCGTGCTCAGCGGCAGCGACTCGGTTTCAACGATCGCCCCAATCAGCTTTTCCAGCTCCCCGGCGATGCGCCGGGCGACGCGCCCAAGCTCCGCGTCGATCCGCCTGCTGCTTAGGGAACGGCGGCTGGTTTCCATCCAAACAGCCACGCGCTCAAGGGCCCACTTGAAGACCGCGACCTTCTGCAGATCGGGAAGAACCGCATCCACGATCTGGCGAACGTCGGCTTGCCTGCGGGCTAATTTCGAAGCTGCCCGGGCCTCCGATCTCCGCAATAGGCAAGGAGAATCCTTGCACTCCGGATTCCGCTCCTCGATCGCGGCCTTTAGTCGGCCTATCCCGGCGTTCACCTCAAGCTGACCGGCCAGCATGGCTTCCAGATCCTCACGGATCTGATCCAGGGAGCGTCGGAGCATTTCATCGGCGGCGTGGCGGGCGAGCTCTTCCAGTATCGCCAGTGCTTCCTGCAAAAGGGCGAGGGCCTCGGTCTGGGCCCCCACGGCCAAGCGGTTCCATCGGTTAGAAACCGGTGCGACATCGTTCGGTGCCACATCGTTCGCGGGTCCCGCGTCAAGCTGCGTTTCCGCATTCCCCATCGGGCTTACCGCCTCGGCCAGGCGCGACGCCGCCGGCGCGGTCCGCTCGAGCCGGGCAAGCTCCTCAGATAGCGCCTTGGTATTACGCTTCAGACCCCGCTGCTTGAGCGCAAAACCCGTGAAGGTCTCCTCATCCGCCCCCAGCGAGACCGCCTCCTGCGTGGCGGCCAGCAACGTCTGCTGCTGTTCGATGAGCTCAGCCACCTGCTGCTCGGCGCGGGCGAGGTGTTTGCGAAGCTGCTCGAGCTTGCGGCTGTCGCGCTCCTCGAGAGCTGCCACCATCCTGCGCAGCGCCTCCGCCGCTACCTTCTGGTCGATCGTCGCCGCCGAGGTTCGATTTGCTTCAAGGGCCTTGACCGCGGCGCGCAGGTGCTTCTCCAAATCGTGCCCTCGGGCCAGGCGCAGAGCGGAGTCGATCGCGTCTCGGTTTGCACGCTTATTCACACCCTCGCTGGTGCTAGAATCCTCTCTCGCACCCTCCGTCGCGGTTCGGTTTACACGCTCCCTTACGGTCGCGGTTCGGTTTGCACGCGGGGGGGTCGTACCCTGCCCTTCGCTGCGCTCAGGACGGGGGTGGGTCGCGTCTGGATTTTTGCGTTTCGACTTTTCGACGTTTTGACGTTTTGACGTTTCTGCGTGCTGCGTCATGCGCTCCAGCAATTGCTCGAGGTCGACGGCGAGCTGCTCCTGCCGGCGCTTAATGCGCTTGAGTGCCGCGGACTCGACAGCCGTAAGGGACTCGAGCGGCTTGCCGAGCGTGCGATGGCCCAGGGCCGTCGTGTCCTCACGGACAGCCTCCTGGCGGTCTACAAGATCGCGCGTCTTGGTAAGCATGCCTTGGAAGTGACCCCATTGAGACATCGTCCGGAGCACCCCTTGCAGATGGTCCAAGGCCCGGCCCTCTTCGCGGGCGGCTTCCTGGAGAGCGCTTTGCTCTGTGTCCGCGTCCACCTGCTCGCGGGTTCGCTCAAGCGCCCTGCTGGCGGAAGCCATCGGGCCGGTTGCGGCATCGACCAGGGCGTCACCGAGTGAGCCAACTTCATCTCGCGATTCCTCATCGCCGGCGTGATTCAGCTCCATCCGCCGTTCTAGCGCGGCAAACCGCCCCCCAAGGTTGCGCAGCCGGCGAACCAGCCGGTCCTGTCGGCCCTCGAGTCTGGCGACGCTCTCACGCTCCATCTCACTTAAAGCCTGGTTGGGCAAGAAATCGGAAGGCAAAGAGGAACTTTGCACTACCCCTTGTCCTCCGGGGCGGCGGATAAGAGGGACGGTTTGATCGAGCAGTTGGGCCTGATCCAATGCCGCCTGTCGCACGCGAGTCTCCAGCATGGTCAGGTCCGCTCGCAGGCGAGTGTCGAGTTCCACGTCGCTGATGATGTTTATGCGCATCGGTGCGGAGCGGGTGACCTGGCCGCCATCGCCGCCCGCATGATTGTCCGTCGCCTCGAACCGGTAGACGAGGACGTCACCGGGCAACAGTGACATACTCTGGACACTCCACAGGTAGTCAACCACTGCCTCGACACCGTCCTCGACCCGCGTGGCGAAAAGCCGATCGGTCAGCGATGTGGCACCGGTTTCCAACCGGTGGAACCGCTCGGCTGTCGACCGGGACCCGTCTTTCAGTTCGTAGGTCGGGCTCCGCCCGACTGGGCTCGACACCGCGCTGTCACCACTGTCGGGTGGAGCCCGACCCACCCGCCGGTTGTGGGGTTCGGCGCGCAGGTCGAGACGCGCTATCCCGAAGTCGTCTTCGAGGCGAACCAGCAAACCCACCGATCCGCTGGGCGTCAGATCGGTGACCGCTCGAGGGGCAAGCACGGTTAGGGTGGGGGGGCGGTCCGGGGTAGCAATGATCGAGTAGCGATTGGCCCCACGGCTCTCAAATCCCTCAGCATCGCGCAGCGAAGCCCGAAAAACAACATCTCTGTCGATCGCGAAACGCGCCGAGAGTGTGAGTGGATCGACCGAGTCGCCCCGTAGCGGGATGCGTTCCCCCGACTCGAAGTACAGGCTTGATACCAGGATCGTCTCGTCTACACGCTCCCTTACGGTCGCGTCTGGGAGACTGCTGGTGCGAGAATCCTCTCTCGCACCTACCGTCGTGTCTCGGTTGGCACGCTCCCTTACGGTCGCGTCTGGGTTCCTGCGTTTCGACGTTTCGACGTTTTGACGTTTTGACGTTTCGACGTTTCGACGTTTCGACGTTTCTGGGTTTCTGGGTTTCTGCGTTTCTGCGTTTGCCCGCTCCACGCCCAAGTGGTCGTCAGTCAAGGCCGGCTTGCTCGATTTGATCGTGACCGTGACATAACCGCCGATCGGGGCATGGATCGGCCCGGCGGCAAGGTCAAATGCGCGGATCGATCGGCCAGCCGCATAGGGCGGCGGCTCCACGGCTGCGGTCGCCTCCACCACCTCCGGCCGGCGAACCACGCGGATCAGGAACGGGCTTTGTGCCGTGCTGGCGTCACCGGCCTCGAACCAGTATTCCAGAGCTTTCGTGACCACGTCGATGGTTGCGGCGAACGTTCCGCCCTGATCTCGCCGCATGGCCAGCGTGCTGGTCGTTCCGTCCGTCTCGCGCAAGTGGACCAGGGCGCGCATGCTCGACCGGCTGGAAGCCGGTCCAGCCGGTCCCACGGCGATGTCCGATGAATCCGCCCGCGACACGGCACGCTCCCTTACGGTCGCGTCTCGGTCTGCCCCCACCCGGTAGGGCAAAGATCCTCTTTGCCTACCGCGGTGAACGGCCATGCGAACCGTGACGGATTCACCCACCGCCACGGTCATCTCGCCGGTCAACGGAACGATGGTGTACTCCCGCGGCCATTCGATTCCTCCAAACGGGTGGACGTAACGGTAGAACCCGGTGCGTGCCCAACCCGGCGCGGCCAGCAGGACGACGGCGAGCGCCGCGGCGGCCAGCATGCACGAAGCGAAGCGCACCGCCAATGGCCGAAGCGTGAGGGCTGATTCCAGCGACAGGCCGCTGACTATCCGGTTGGTGTCCACAAGAACCTGCCGGGTCAGCGCCGCCGAGTCTTGCGACTTAACTCCCCCGGCTGCCCGCTTGAGGAAGTTCACCGCGGCGAGCAACCGATCGTGAAGATCGGGGAAGTGCCGTTCCAGCCTTCCGGCGATCTCTTCAATGCTCAGTCGGGCGCGCATCGGCCCCACGATCCAGCGCCCCGCGGCGGCAGCGAACCCAACAGCGAGCAGCCCGCCGCCCAGAGCCCGCAACATCGCGGGAAGCTCGAAGGCCCAGTCCAGAGCGACAACCCCCAGAAACGTAGCGACCGCGCCCGCAGCCACGCTGCACGCACCGTACGCCACCAAACGGCGACGGATCGTCTTCCGCAGGGCGAGGAGTCGGGTTTGCACGTTCACAGCAGTCCAAGCGCTTTGCGCAGCAACCATTCCATTGATATCATAAGCACGAAAATCACCAAAACCAACTTGGAATCCCAAAGCGGCTCTGTAATATCATCGGGTATGCGCGCGCTTCGATCCTCGATTGCCGCGAACTCCGTTTCCAAGCGGTCCAGATCGACCATCCGACCGCCCGTCGAGTCGGCGATGCGCTGGAGAACCCCGTGGTTCGCCTCGGGCTGGCGCCCTTCCAGATCGGGTCGCTTGATCGTAATCGTCACCGAAACCGCTTTTTCACCGGCGGGTGGGGCCAGCCCTTCCGCCTCAATCGAGAAGGTTCCCGGACCCGGCGGGACGTAGCTTCCTTCAAACACGTTGGATTCCGGGCTGAGGCGGTGGGCGTCGAAGCGCCCGGTCAGGAATGGCGAATGGCGAGTGGCCGGTGGCGATGACCGCGGTACTGAATCAGCCGGTTGGGGTTCACTGCTGACCATCGGTTCGAAGCTGCGAACGACAAGAGGAATCACCTCGCCTTGCTCGGCGAGCAACTCGGAATCGAGCACTTCCACCTTGGTTTGCACCGGCTGGCCATAGGCGTAGACCCGTCGATCGGTGCGCACGGTGAAGCGGCGATCCCGGGAGGCCTTCACCGGCTGGGCAAGCATCCGCACGACCTGGACCCAATATGTGTCATGAAACAGCTCACCGGCAGGTACCCCGTCCATCCGGTGGCGCCGCCAACGCCACGTGTCATCGGTAGCCTGGAAGAAGATCCTTCCAGCGCCGTACCGTCCGGTGACAACGACCGGCATCGGCTGGGCGCTCGCCCGCCCGGCAGGGATGTACGACGCAGCGGGATGCTCGACCAACACCGTCGCCCCGGCCTTGGGCCCAAAGGTGCGCGCGATCCAGTACAGTTCCGGAAGCGATTCAAATCCGGTGTCCCCTTGCCCGGGCGTTTCTTCGGGGATCAGGCGGAAGAAACGACTTCGCTTCCCCTCCGGCGTCAACCGGGCATGAAAACCGGTAGTCAAAGAGGCCTCGTAACGTCCCAGGAAGTCCGGGTCTATATGCACCGGAATGAGCTTCTGAAGAGGCGTTCCCAGAAACCGATGTGGAGCCGCACGCTCGCCGGCCAAAAGCCCGAAGCCGCCGCCCCAATGGCCGACGTAGTCCAACAGCATCTTCATCTGCGCTTCCGTGAGCCAGCCGGCTCGCGGGTCCACGTCTCCAAGCAGAACCACATCGTACCGATTGAGTTCCTCCGGGGTGTCGGGGAACCGGCGGACCGGATCGGTGCCCTCCTGGACGAACTCCTCGTCGGCTTCGAGCAGGAGCACACTGAGCTCCACGGTGTCTTCGCGCAGCAGGGCGTTCTTCAGGAACCGGTACTCGTAGCGGGGGTAGCCGTCGACGAAAAGGACCCGCAACGGCTCCTCGAGGATAACGACGTCCACCCGGTCGGCGTTGTTGCCGGTCGCCCGTTCACCGGGCAGCGGCCCGGCCTCAACGCGGTAGCGAATCCGCCCGGGACGCGTCGGCCTGGCCCGCAGTTCCACCGTGGTTGTTACGCCGGTAAACCGAGACGCGACCGTAAGGGAGCGTGCTCTGTCGCCGGCGTTAGACCCGTCCAGCGTGATCCGCTGCGACGCCACCACCCTGCCGTCGCCCTCATCCACAAGCCGGACCGTAACCGCTGTCGGCTCGATAAGACCGTAAGCGGTGATCTGCGCTTCAACCGCGAGAACATCATTGACGAAGAAGCTTTCTTCAGCCCGGGGCGGCCCGACGACGAGGTCCAAAGGTCGTAGTGGCGAACCGACACGAAGCGGATAAACGGGGATCTTTCGATCGCGGGCGAGATCGAGGCCCCGGCTGAGGCCGCCCGGCTCGGTCGTCTGTCCGTCGCTGGCGAGCACAATCGCCGCCAATCTCCGACCCGCGGCATCCTCGATCACCTGCTCGATCGCCCCGCCGAGCCGCGTGTTCCCTCCGCCTACCACCGTCGCTTCCAGGTGACCGATCAGAGCCGTAAGTCCATCGGATGAGCCGGCAACCCACGCCCGTCCGGAGCGCTGCGAAGGGCGGGGTACCACCGCCAGCCTCTCGACGGTTCCCGCAAAGGTGAACAGTTGGAGTCCGTTTCGCTCCAGCAAGCCTCGAAGCCCGGCCGCGCCGTTTCTGCTCAGGCTCATCTTCAACAGTTCGAGCCGTGAGTGGGCGGCAAGCTCAGCCACGTCCTCGAGCCCCGCCCCGGCGGCAACCGATCGGGCCAGCGATTCGTCTTCGTAAGGTTCCCCGGCAGCCATGCTCATCGACGTGTCCAGCAGGATTGCAACGTAGGAGGGTTCGACCCGGTCCCGTTGAAGAACCAGCGTCGGGCGGCAGATCACCGCCACCACCAGGGCAATGAGCCCACAGCGCAGCAGCGCCGGTGCGATCCGTTTTATTACCGACACCCGCTCGCGCCGATAAGCCAGCGTCACCAGAAGGCCGCCGGCCAGGGCTACGCACAGCAGCAGCCACGGCTGTACGTCGCTGTCCCATTTGAGCACCACGGGGGCATCACCCCCCAGGCGGATGTGGTCAAGGTCTAAAAGCCACTCAAGCAGCGAGTCCATCAAGATCCCTTAAGAATAGCGAATGAAACGTCGAAACGTCGAAACGTCGAAACCGTATCGTTTCGACGCTTCCGGCTGGCTACGTCCGCAAGGGGGGGGCGGACGCTACGTTCCTACGTTTCTGCGTTCTTGCGTTTCTGCATTTCTGCATTTCTGCGTTTTTGCGTTTCATTCGCTATTCGACATTCGCCATTCTGCCGAACCGCATCGCCATCCACATCTCCACAAACAGCAGTCCCGCAACCAGCAAGAGTGCAACCAAAGCCAGTTCACTCGACCGGGCCCTGGCGGAGCTGCTTTGAGGAGTGCTCAGCTCACTGATCACGTTGACCGGGCGATCGAGCAGCGTCGCGAAGTCCTCCGCACGTACAGCGCGAAGGTCGCAATCCGCGGGATCGACGTTGGCGGCGAAATGCACCTCTTCCGACCCGATCCGCAGGGTCAGGGCACCCGCCCGTTCAACCGGGCCGTACTGCAGGGCCAGCCCATTCCCCAGGGAAACCACAGTGGGCGCCGTGTGCCACTGCTCTAGAGCAGTGCCACCCCCACCGTCAAGTACCCGGGCGGGCAGCGAACTCTGCACCGCGCTTACCGGCTCTATCAGGCTGTGACCGACGATGATGTTGCGATGTACGCCGCGAGGCGGTGAGAGGAACGCAACCGTATTGAGCATCAAGGATACGTAGTCACCCTTGGCCGGCAGGTTGGTCCAATCCATGTTGGCGGTCGTAGTGCATACCACCACCCGACCACGTCCAAAGGATGACGCCACCATCGCCGGCTTCCCATCGGTGTAGCGCAGAACGATCTGGGCCCGGTTGGGATCAAGGTCGAACACGAGATACTGATGGACTCTAGCCAGGAACAGCCCGCTGGTGGGCAGGTCGGCCAGCTCAGCCACTATCGGATGGGGCAGGGTTTCCAGCTTGAAACTCGTGTACTGGTCGCTTCCACCTCCGGTGGTTACACCACCGGCGTCTTCGGCACCGGTTTCCAACTGACGGGCCATGCGGCCGATGCGACCGGGCAGCAACCCGGCGCCGTCAGCGTAGCCGTATCGGTTGTAGCTCTCCGCGCTGATTAGATCGCCGGCGAATATCAGAAGACCTCCCCCGTTTGAAACGAACCGCACCACCTCCGCCCACTGCCGGGGCGAGAGCCGCTCAACGTTGCAAAGAACCAAAACGCCGTATTCGGGCAGGGCTTCGCCGGAAAGTTCCGGCTCGGTTATGATCTTCGGCTCGTAAGGGAAGGCAAAGACCTTCTTTGCCTTTTCGACGTTTGCCTCTCCGATGGCAGTGAGCTTCGGGGAAAGGGCAGTGGCGACAAACCCGGCATGCCCCAAGAGCGGGGTAGCCCCCGGACGGCCGTCCACCAGTAGAACCCGCGTAGCCCGGGGAACCTCGATCGATAACCGCCGCGCGTCGTCTACACTCAGCGCGTCCGCCGCGGACCCGGAAACCCGGGCTTCAACGATATGCGTACCCGACGTGGAGAACTCCGTCAAGATCGTGACATGCGTTGATGCCCCGGGCTCGATCACCGGCAACTCCTGGCGGCGGATGATCCGCCCGTCGCGGCGGAATTCGAGGGTCAAATCGCCCACACTAACAGTGCCAAAGTTTGTCACTTCCGCGGCGATCCGGACCGGAAAGTGCACGCCCAAAAGCAAGGACTCCGGCCGCAGCCCGGTTAAGGCCACGTTCGAGGAACGCTCCCCTACACCTTCGCCGGTGAGAGAATCCTTTCTCGCACCTACCGTCGCGTCTCGGTTCGCGGTGCCACCATCAAACCCGATTTCCCCCCCAACGACGGAAACGACGTTGAGCTGAGTCTGAGGATCGACCAGGGCATCGGCAAGCTGCCGGGCAGCCAATATCGCCGGGGAGGGTGAATCCGGCGTTTCCCCCTGCCAGACGTTTCGTGGCAAGTCCAAGATCAGGTGAACGGCCCGGTTGGTTGGTGGGGTCTCGGACGCCTGCAGGATCTTACGGGCCGCGGCAATCGCCCCTACCATGTCGGTCGCTCGTTGCGTCGGGGCGATGGCTGACACCGCGCGCCGAACCAGCCGCCCGTCGTAGACCGGATGGGCGACCACCGCCACAGCCGGCCACGCGACGGTTACCACGCTGACCGCGTCGCCCTTCGGAAAGGAGGCGATCAGCCGGTCCGCGTACGCTTTCGCCAGATCGAACCGGGTCACCTCCCCGTCCGCGTGGGCGCTCATCGACAGCGAGTTGTCTATCAGCACAATGTGGTGTCTGCCCGAAAGACCGAGAGGAATGAGCCCGGACGCCGGCAGGTAAGGCCTGGCGATCGCCATACCCATTAGCACGATAAGGGCAACTCGCGCCGCCAGAAGGGCCAACTGTTCCAGACGAACGCGGCGCGCGCTGCGGCGATCGGCGGAAAGCAGAAAGGTCATGGCCGCCCAGGGCACACGGGCGTAGCGGCGGCGCTGAATCAGGTGCACGAGCACCGGGATCAAGCCCGCGCCCACAGCGATCATCGCGATCGTCGGATGAACAAAAGGAACCACCCCAAACACCGCCATTCGCTATTCGCAATTCGCTATTCGTAATCCGTAATTCGTAATTCGTAATTCCTAATTCGCAATTCGTAATCCGTAATTCCTAATTCCTAATTCGTAATTCGTAATTCGTAATTCGTAATTCGTAATTCGTAATTCGTAATTCGTAATTCGTAATTCGTAATTCGTAATTCGTAATTCGTAATTCGT
>SDBU01003576.1_pt1 | contig 19666 bp, 17 predicted proteins | sample 2277071 | NCBI WGS metagenome assembly SDBU01 (sample SAMN10397929, study PRJNA504765) | marine sediment metagenome | isolation source: marine sediment core GS08_GC12, 126 cmbsf | place: Arctic Ocean: Gakkel Ridge, Loki's castle | collected 2008 | reverse complement strand
AGTGCAAAACCGGTTTACGAATATTTTTTAATTCGTAATTCGTGATTCGTAATTCGTTCACTCAGAGGTGATTACCATGGCAAAGAGATCGCAAAATCAACTGCCTCCTCAGATTCAGAAGTTACTCAAAAAGAAGGGCTGGACGTGGCCTCCAGATGAAAAGCTGAAAGCGGAGATGCATGAAGCGTGGGAAAAACTTTCTGGATGTTGGCAAACAGACCCGGAAGTCCTCAAGGAAGTCCACAAATACTTTCCTGGGCGCTTCCCTGATGGGGAATGACAATGCCTGCTGAACGAAGAACTTTTTTATCGCCATTAGAACCCGTTCTCTATTTAGATACTACATACACCATTGCTTACTTCGATGCGACTGAACGCTTCCACGTAGAATGCAATACATTTGCCCAACGGCTGGAGACTGAGTCCGTCCTTCCGGTTGTCGGCGACTTGGTATATAATGAACTCGCTTTTCACCACTTAAAAAGCGCTTTTGTCGCAGAAGGACAGCAGCTTTCAAGAAGCTGGATTTGGGTGAAACGCAATATGCCACAAGTTTTTACCACAGCTATGGCGGAGGTAAAAACAAGTAAAACAGAATTGGAAAGAATAACGCTCAAGCTTCCCATTAGCGATTCTGTAATGACACGGGCTTTTCAATTGATGGAGGACTTCCATCTCCTCCCCACCGATGCTTTTCATATTGCTACTGCCCTTGAGTCCAACGTTACAACTTTTGTCACACTCGATAGAGATTTCCTCGCGGTGGATGGTATTATTGTCTATACCTGTCTTTCTCGGTGAGGAGACAACATAAATTGCTTCTTGGTACGGCGGTTCAAAAATAAAAGCGTGAAACGTGAAAAGTTAAAATTATTGTAGCTCTCTGCTCAAAAAATAACAAGAAAATTTAGCACTAATAATCCTAATCCTTGTTATCTATGCAATCCGCAATTAATTTCCCAGTTATTGGCGCCAGTGCTATACCATCACCCTCATGCCCTGCCGCTACCAGAAATCCTTCTGGCCCGCCTATATGTCCCAAAAACGGCAATCCGTCAGCGGCGTATGGTCTAAGCCCTGCAAAGCTGCGGATGATATGAATGTCGCTCAACATCGGCATGATATTTTTTGCATGTTGCGCAATTGCGCGCATGCCTTCAAGCGTTACACGCCTATCGTATCCGACAAATTCGCGCGTGCTGCCGATGAGAATATTGTTCGCGTGATGCTGTTCCAAAACAGTACCCACGCCTAATTTGTCTTCCTGTCCGTTCTCTAGCTTGAATTTAGCAGCAATGTAACAAGCACAGAGCATGATGCATTGTATCAGCGGCGGCAGCGGTTCGGTGACTAAAATCTGCCCGCGCCGTGGGACAATGGGGATATCTAAATCAACCATTTTGCCGATAAGCGGCGCATACACTCCCCCAGCATTAATGACGATATCCGTGGCGAAATTGCCATTATTAGTCTCAACGCCCTTGATTCTGCCGTTTCTCACAGCGATAGAGGTCACTTCTGTGCCAGTCAAAATTTGCGCTCCCAAAGATTTGGCGGCGGCAGCGAATGCAAAGGTGAGACCTAGTGGGTCAACTTGCGCATCCATTGGAGAATAAGTCGCACCAACTAAGTTCGGAGACAAACGCGGTTCTATCTTCAGAGCATCTTCGATTTCCAGTAATTCTACTTCTAGACCGGCGGCGCGCTGCTGTTGTATAAATTGCTGCATGACCGGTATTTGCTCTTCCGATTCGATAACAATCATACCGCCGGATTGCTTGTATCCAACATCACATTCGAGTTCGTCCGGGAGGGTTTTATATAATTCGGAGCTTTGCAAGGCGAGTTCTAGATGTCTGCCGGGCTTTTTGGATTGCATAAAAATACATCCATCACATGCACCCGAGGTGCCTGAAGCGAGGTAATTTTTTTCGACGAGGATTGTCTTGATATGGCGTTTGGAAAGGTAATATGCGATGGCAGTGCCAATGACACCACCACCGATTATAATAACATCACACTTTTGCATAGAACATCCAGCTTCACAGGACGCAACGGTGGTCTGCGTGTTTCCGGAAAAATCTCATCAGGCGCAATACCTGTTTCCCTGGCCAGGATGCTCGCAATCAGACGCCGGCACGTTCGACCCTGGCACAATCCCATCCCGGCGCGAGTGCGGCGTCTAATATCCGCGATACTGCGCGCTCCTGCACGGATAGCTTCGATGATTTCTGATTCACTGATTTCTTCGCATCTACAGATTAGCATTATTTTAACATGAAACGTGAAACGTGAAACGCTTTGCCCTCTTGCCCCCTTGCCCTCTTGCCCCTTAACCCCTTAACCCTCTTGCCCCTTTGCCACCAAAACCCCAATCCAATCATCTTGTTGAACTGTTGTGACGATTTTCAAACCATTTGCCTTTACCGCAGTGTTTACCTCAGACATTTCCTCCTTCAAAACCCCTGAGAAAATCATGGTGCCATGGGAATGCAAATGTTGTATGCAATCGGGGATGAGAGGCACAATTATCTTGGTGAGAATGTTTATGACGATAATATCATAGCTGTTATGCAATGCTTCATAATCGCTGTAAAAAACTTCGATACATTCTTCTACGCCATTTATACGCGCGTTTTCCTGCGCAATTGGGATAACTTTTTCGTCAATATCCGTAGCTGTCACCTTGCGTGCGCCAAGTTTGACAGCGGTAATAGCTAAAATACCTGACCCAGTGCCGATGTCCGCGACCGCTTCACCGCCGACGATGACAGACTCGAGCAGACGTAGCGCGAGTTGCGTTGTCGGATGGTAGCCGGTGCCGAATGCCATTCCCGGGTCTAACCAAATAACAACTTGCTCTGGCGTAGGTGTAATCTTATTCCATTGCGGCGAGATAAGCAATCGTTTGCCAATCTGTTGAGGAGGAAACAAAGATTTCCAGCTTTCACCCCAATTTTCATCTTCTATGCTCTGAAACTCAATGTGTGCAGGACCATCTGTGACTCCAAGCGATTGCAATTCATTAAGAAACTCTCTGAGTTTGAACATCTGCTCACCAAGCATATCATTGGTGGGAAAGTGGGTGGTGAGGGTTACCAGTGGTGAGCCATTCTCCGAACCTGCAGATTTTGAGCATGAAATCTCTTGGTGTGATTCTCCAGATACTTCAGATGTCGGCGGACAAAGCGGGGACATATCGTTGATGTGAACGCCATTTGCGCCGAGTTCGATGAGAAAATGTGTAATAGCTTCAGAAGCCGCGTATGTCGTTGTAATTGTGATTTGAGTCCATCTCATTTTTTGCATGATTTGTGCTAGTACTACTGGTCAATTTTTTTAGTCGGAATTCTTATCATTGGTGGAGGCAAGTACCTCCCAATCGAACCAGTCGTAAATTCTTCATCCACCGAAATTGGTGGGGGAGTTTTGAGACAGCCAGAAAGCGGGAAAGCTTCCGGGAAGGCGGCACCCGAGAAGGCGAGAAAACGGGCAAAAGACTAAAAACCTTTGTTTAATCTTTTACTCGCTTTCCCGGAAGCCCTCTCGTCTTCTCAGAAAACCCCTTCCAATTGAACTATTCGTAATTCGTAGTTCGTAATTCGTAATTCGTTTAACTATTGAGACTCATGGGGAAGTTCGTACCCAAATTCTGCACTCAGGCGGCGCGTGAATTCCCCCAACTGCTGCAGAGGACGCGCTTTCTTCCAGACCGTGGCGCGTGAAGGGTCCACCCGATTATAATTAAGAAAATTCGGGTCGCCAATAGTAAATTGCTCACGTGAATCACCATGGGTCATGCGATTGCCTTCGTATGGCTTCAGGACTGCCTCTTCGAATGGGATGTTGAGAAAACTGCAAATTCCAGACAGGACAGCAGATGGATTAGAAACCAGGTCCTCGTAAAGAACCCGGTGCTGTCTGGAGGTCTCTATGTTCTTCAGGAACTCCAGAATATGGATGTTTGCGGCATCCCAGAACTTCTCTGCCATCAGCCACGGGTTTTCGTCCCACACTAGCATGTCGTTGCTCAGTAGCCGGTGGAAACGCATTCGTACGAAAGATTCGATTGCGGCACAGGGATGACGGACCAGGTGCAGATACTTCGAACCATGGAACAAATATTCGGCACGACGAAGCCAGGCTGGATGAGATGCGTAAAGTGGTGACTTGTCCACGAGTAGCCGACCCCCTGCCAGTTCCTGGAGCATATTGTAGACCTGTTGAATTGACACATCTTCCTGTTCCAGTTGTTCCAGACGCTGGGCTACCTGCTCAGAGGTCAGGTTCTCCAGTTCGGCGAATGCACTCCCCGGTCCACTACGCATCCATGAGTACCCCAACTCGTCGACCTGGCGACGCCTTTTTGCCATACTGTCAAACGGCAGAAGGTTTAGTTCAGGCGGGGAGAAAAGAGCAGGATGACCTGCGAGCATGATTCGAAGGAGCGTGGACCCAGCGCGTGGAGCGGAGAATATAAAAACGATGCCTTGATTTCGCTTGGCTCCATCCGAAGGGCGAGGTGGAATGTCCCAGAGCCAGTTGCCCCCTTCGCATGGATTCGTAACCATATCCATCGCCTCGGGGGCTGGTGGCGGCGCGAGTTCTTTCGCCAGGTATTCCGAGAGAACGCGAACCGAGGTCAGCGCCGGAAACTCTCGTGGATAGAGAAGTAAATTAAACTCACGCCGGAGCAGAGAACGCAGGAAATAATGGAGTTCAATCTGGTTATTCCAATCTGGATTGAGGAGGCTAAAAGGAGTGTCAATCTGAATCTGCTCTGGCCGCATATCCAGAATTTCAGCAATCTTGCTCCGGAAATGCTCGGAGAGCATTGAAACACGTTCCTCGGGAGGCGCTTCAAGGAGCAGCTTCTTGAAGGAACACTTTGCCTCTTGTTCTTGTAGTGAATGTTCTTTTTCCAAGGTCAACCTCATTTTCCTAAAGAATTTGAAAACTAGAGAAACATTCACGTTTTACTATTCCTCTTGCTCTTCACTCTTATGTCTGCCGAGAATTTTATCAAAAAAACTGCGTTCGCCGTGCAGCTCTTTCTCGCCCCGCAATTCGATGAATTCCCAGAGCAGTTCTTTCTCTTTTTCGTTCAGGTTCGTGGGGGTGTTAATACCCACTTGCACTATCAAGTCACCGGAGCCAAAGCTGTTCAAATATGGTACGCCTTTTCCGCGCAGGCGCAGTTCCTCTCCGTACTGTATGCCCACGGGAATCTTTAAAGGTTCTACATTGCCCTCAATGGTAGGAATCTCAATTTCGGTGCCCAACGCTGCTTTCGCAAAGGAAATATGTGCGGTATGCAATAAATCATTGCCGCGCCGCTCGAATAAGTCGTGTTTAGCGATGTGGACAACAATATGTAAATCACCCGGCGGGCCGCCGCGGGCACCAGCTTCGCCTTCGCCGCGCAGTTTGAGAATTTGCCCGCTATCAATGCCACGCGGGATATTTACTGTGATGTCACGTGTCCGTTGTATCTGCCCTCGCCCGCGGCATTCCTCGCATGGGTCGGTAATAATTTTGCCTTCGCCGCGGCAACGGTCGCATGTGCGCGAGACATTGAAGAACCCTTGTGTGAATGAAACTTGCCCGCGCCCGCTGCATTGTGGGCATGTTTGCGGTTGTGTGCCGGGTTTTATCCCTGTGCCATCGCATGCGGAGCATACTTCCAAGCGCGGAATCTCCACGGTGATTTCGTCGCCTGTGACTGCATCTTCTAAGCTAATTTCCACATCATGCCGCAAGTCCTGGCCACGTCTGGGGCCAGAACGTCTACGAGACCGGCTGATGCCCCAGAAGTCGCCGAAATCCCCAAATATTTCCGACATTAGGTCATCAAAACTGGTGAAATCGAATCCCCCAAAACCGTCCCCGCGTGTCGAACCTTGAACGCCGGCATGGCCGAGTTGGTCATACCGCGAGCGTTTATCCGAGTCACTGAGGACTTCATAAGCCTCGGCGGCCTCTTTAAATTTTTCTTCCGCGACCTCTTTATTATCGGGATTTTTATCGGGATGATACTGAAGTGCAAGTTTGCGAAAGGCTTTTTTAATGTCTTCGGCGCTGGCGTCTTTAGAGACGCTCAAGACTTCGTAATAGTCTCGTTTAGCCATATATATTTCACTCCTGAAATGGTAATTTGGTAATTTGGCAAAATGGAAACTTGGAAAAGTGGAAAAGTGGTAATGGGTTAGGTAATTTTGATTATTAATGCTGCTGTTCGGAAGGGGTTGTACCCCTGACAATTCCTCGCTGGGGTGCAACCCCAGCGGAACGGAATGTAAAGTTTTTTCGTCAAAATTACCTAAAACGGAAATCACCCAATTTTCTATAATTACCCAATTACCCAATCACCTAATTTCCTAATTACCGTTTTTCCCAATTACCAATTTCCTAATTACCACTTACTTTTCGTCTGTCTTTTCGTCCTCTGAGACTTTATACTCAGCATCAATGGTCTCTTCCTCTGACGTCTTTTCTTCAGACGTTTGACTTTCCTCGGATGATTCAGATGTCGCTTCTTGTTCCGCCGCTTCCGCCTGTTGTTCTTCCGCCGCTTTTTTGTACATAATTTCCGCTACTTTATGTGACGCTTTTTGCAAAGCTTCGGTGCCCGTTTTGATTTCTTCCACGCTGCCGCTTGCCATTGTATTGCGAAGGTTTTCAATTGCATCTGTGACTTCCTTTTTATCCGCTTCAGAAAGTTTATCACCATGTTCCCTTAGCGTTCGTTCGGTGCTGTAGATGTGCGAATCCGCGCGGTTACGTCTTTCAATTTCTTCGCGCTGTTCTTGGTCCTCTTTGGCATGCGTTTCAGCATCTTTTATCATCTGTTGAATTTCTGCATCCGACACCCCGCTGGAGGACTCAATGCGGATACTTTGTTCCTTGCCTGTACCCAGGTCTTTGGCGGATACATGGACAATCCCATTGGCATCAATATCGAAAATGACTTCGATTTGCGGCGCTCCGCGCGGAGCATGGGGAATACCTATGAGGTCAAATCTCCCCAGTGTCCTATTGTGCACTGCCATATCACGTTCGCCCTGCAGGACGTGAATACTTACAGCTTCTTGGTTATCAGAGGCTGTTGAGAATGTCTGGCTCTTTTTTGTCGGAATCGTAGTATTCCGGTCGATGAGCCGTGTAAATATGCCGCCTGAAGTTTCAATTCCCAGAGAGAGTGATGTAACATCCAACAGTAATACGTCCTTAACGCCTTCATCGCCGGCGAGCACGCCGGCTTGAATAGCCGCGCCTATAGCAACAACCTCGTCAGGATTAACGCCTTTGTGGGGTTCTTTGCCGAATAAATTTTGCACAATTTCTTGTACCTTCGGCATACGCGTTTGACCGCCGACTAAAATAACCTCATCGATTTGGTCTGGAGTCAGTTCCGCATCTTCTAGGGCTTTCTTACATGGCTCGATTGTGCTCTCAATCAGGTCCTCGGTCAGTTGCTCCAACTTCGCACGGGATAGCGTCATGTTCAGGTGTTTTGGGCCGGAGGCGTCTGCTGTGATGAATGGCAAGCTAATATCAGTTTGCATTACCGTCGATAGCTCACATTTCGCTTTTTCGGCTGCTTCCTTTAAGCGCTGCAAAGCCATCGCATCACCACGCAAGTCGATGTTATGTTCTTTTGAAAACTCTTCCGCTATCCAGTCGATAATCCGCTGGTCAAGGTCATCACCGCCAAGATGGGTGTTTCCACTGGTACTTTTGACCTCGAAAACGCCTTCACCGATTTCCAAAATGGAGATATCAAAGGTGCCGCCGCCTAGGTCGTAGATAGCTATCCGTTCGTCCTTTTTTTTATCTAATCCGTATGCTAACGAAGCGGCTGTCGGTTCATTAATAATTCGCGGAACTTCCAAACCCGCAATTTTTCCAGCATCCTTAGTCGCTTGCCGTTGAGAATCGTTAAAATACGCGGGGACGGTGATAACTGCTTGGGTCACTTTCTCTCCCAGATAGGCTTCAGCAGTATCTTTCATTTTCTGTAAAATCATGGCGGAAATCTCCGGCGGCGCGTATTCGCGGTTGCCGGCTTTAATCTTCGCGTCACCGTTGGGATTGCTCACTACCTCATAAGGCACTTTTTGAATCTCGTCAGGAACTTCAGTGTACCGCCTACCCATGAATCGTTTAATAGAAAATATCGTATTCTTCGGATTCGTCACTGCCTGCCGTTTGGCCACCTGTCCGAGCAATCGCTCACCATCTTTGGTGAAAGCGACGACAGATGGTGTTGTCCGTTCGCCTTCCGCGTTGGGAATCACCTTGGGTTCGCCGCCTTCTAGAATAGCTACACATGAATTGGTCGTGCCTAAATCTATTCCGATTACCTTACTCATCGGTTGATTCCTCCTCACCACCAGCATTCCCCGATGACACTGAAACCATAGAAGCGCGAATCACACGGTCATGCAACATATATCCCTTCTGGAATTCGTTCGCAACAATATTTTCGGGATATTTCTCGGATGGGATTTGCATAACCGCTTCATGGACATTCGGGTCAAATAGTTGCCCAACGGCTTCAATTTGAGTAACTCCTCTTTTTTCCAACACATCCCATAGTTGTTTGTAGATTAAGCGGATTCCTTCACGAAACGACGTCAAATCCTCCACACCCGAATTATTCTCTTTTATTTCAATCGCCCGTTCTAAGTTATCTAAAATGGGAATTAAATCTGTTACAAAATCTCCGGCAATATATTTTATAAATTCATTTTTTTCGCGCTCTGCGCGTTTTTTGTAGTTTTCAAATTCTGCTGCGGTTCGTAGCATTCGGTCTCGGGCATCTTCCGCTTCGGATTTTAATTGCTCTAATTCTCCGGTAGGAGGAATAACCTCTTCTTCTGCTACTGCAGATTCGGTAGGAGATTCCAGCACCTCGGATTCTTCTGCGGCTCCTGTTTGAGAATATTCTTCATCTGTAGAAATTTTCACATCTTGAATATCTTGTGAATCAGTATCCCTGTTCTGTTTATTTTTTTCCATAATTCTGCCTCGTTATCTTACACTCCGCACCTCATTCCTTGTGGAAGGGACTTCTCGGCGGAAGAGAGTTAAACAAATAAAATAACATCTTGACTTGCCTTTGTCAAGAAAAAAATAGGTCTTTGGATTACGGATGACGGAGACCGTCTGACATTTGAGCTTGAGCAAAAGCTTTTGCCAAGAAAGCTTTATTCTTCCACAAAACATCCTGTTCTAGTGGCGCTTTTAGTTCGTTTATATACCACCACCAGTGAGAGCGAGGTATTTTCCGTTGTTCTCTCGCGTGTTCCAATTCTTTTTCTCCAACTACCGTTAGAAAAGAGCACCTTTCCTGCCATAGAAGGGAATCTAATGTATAAATCCATTCGTAAAGCGACTGGGGAATAGTGTCATTGGGCTTTATCTTCTCTAAGATACTTTGGAGCCTATCTCGCACAAATAACAAGTCAAGTGCCTCAATTGAAGAACCTTCCAAGTCCGCTACATATCCATAGTATTTTTTTGTCAATTTCTCTAGTTCACCTATCAAGTTCATACTTGCCACTCCTTTCGGTTAATCTTCACTGAAGATAATTGGCTTTGAAAGAAAAGCCCCCCTTCTACTGGTTTAAAAACGATAGCAATCAAATCAGCTTCTGAATCATAGACGACGGCTATCCCAGTTGCCGGGTTGAAAGACCCCCATTGTAAACGCGGCGGGGCAGTGCGATAGTAGCCATACACATAAATTTCTGTCGCAGGGTCCAAAATAGTTGTTCTAGCATCATTACTAAGCTGTTCAATTGTAGTATCGGCGGGCCAATCCCCGTCCACATAGATTCGCTTCAGGAGATGCCAAAAAGCGGTTGGGATTAGCGAGTTTCGATGATATAGGTTTGTCATTTCCCATACACGTTGCCATTAGTGAAAGGGGATTGACTTGCCCGAACCAGCCGGGCTTAGGCTCCTGCCACGCGTGACCAATGACTTCGCGGTCATTCCCTCCGTTGGGTTATTCAAATCGAACAGAATCCACATTAGCGATATAAAAAGTATTCTCGCCTTCACACTCTCGTTGCGGAAAGAATACGAATCGCGTTGTGCCATCGTCACTGATTTCGAATCCAGGGTCATCGTCGAGCGTAATGATGGTATGTTCGGCAGTTCGAACTACGCTCTCCATTTTATAGCCGTGCGTGAAACCATCAGGATGGGCGACGATTATCGTTGATGCGGCGCGTAAATGTCCGCCGGGTGGTTCAGTATCAATGACAAAGCCATCAACATCATCGCCATTTGCCTTACGTAGCGTTTTCAGCACTTTGCCAGTGATGGAGCCGCGCGCTTCAATGACACAGTCACCTTTGCTTAGATACGTACCGCCGATGAGACGCATCAATTCAATTTTTCCATTGCGTTCGCGTATGAAACATAAGCGCCCACGAAGTTTTATGTCATCGACTACCAACTCAGTTTCTGGAGAATCATCGGGTCGGTTGATGATAAAATCCGTCGTATCGCCGTGTGTGACTTTAATCGCGATATCCGGAGTATCAACGGATAATCGCTCGACTGATGTGATAAACGGTTCGACAGCGTAGGGTTCGAGTACCGAAACGAAGGCGCTGGCGAGATTATCCCCTTCGCGCCGGGCGATAAGGATGGGCATGGTGAAATCGTCCAATTCAGCATCATTTTCATCGGCGCGACGGATGGATGGCGCGCTGCTGATGAATAATGTTGTGCCTTCTTCAGCCAACCCATGCACGCGTGTGTAAGCAGGCGTTTCGCTACAAGATTGAAGTGTCGCGATATATCCTCTTTCAATCTGCTTGGTATATTTCACATCGCGGACAAATGCGTAGGCGATGTTCTCTCCGCCGGAGTCGCCGCCATCGCTCTCACGAACAGGCAAGCGTAGCGGCGTCTCCGCAGGTAAAAGATTCACTCCATAATCTGTTAGAGACACATCAGTTTCGATGTCCCCATCGTAATTGGCGTCACCGTGCAAAACATATTCATGGCGGTTACCGCCGCCGACTCGGAAAATATCCACAACATAAGAGTTTTCCGGGGAAACACCGACCAACATGAGCGCGCGGCGGTAAGTTTTGACTCTATCGGGATATGCTCTTTCACCGCTGGCTTCGATAGCTTGCAATACCTCATCGCTGAGAATATACAACAAAAGGTTACCGTCAGAAGGCTGTGATTCCGAACCGCTGTGCTGTTCAACGCCATCGACCATGACGGTGTTGTGCGCCAATGTCGATGTTGACCAGCGGCGATAGCGCGTGTGCGTATAGCCAATGTCAGAGAGCAATTCATGTCCGTGAGCGAATAACATAATATTCAAAACATCGTTGTGCTGGTGTCCATAACCGCCGGAGAAGTGGAGATGAACCTGGATTTGATTTGCGCCAGAGCCGCGCCCGAGGTGGGCATGTCCCATTGCGGGCAATAACATCGGCTCTGATTGGTCTGTGGGACTGCGTTGTTCGCGCGCCCAGGTGTCGTGAATAGGGACTGTGCGTCCGTTCGGGTACTTCAATAAATCTGGGATTCGCATCGCCTTATTGATGATGGGAAATTCCCCTTCTAAATCGAGATTCTCAAAGTGCTGACCATCCTGCGGATGTATGTAGCCTGGCGGGTCGGAGTAACCTTTCAGCAAGGCTGTCGCCCCGCGTAGACCACCGATAGTTTGGTTATGATAAGACACCGCGCCTTCTCGCCAGACGCCATCGAAGAAAAACTGCCGTTGGAACAGTTGCGTGATACGGTCAACTGCATCGTGAACGTAGTCAGGTTCGCCGAGGGCGCGCCCGGCGGTAACCAATCCTCTATGGATAGTTGGGTCCATATTGCCCAGTTGAATTGGATACGTGCGCACAAATTCGACAGCGGCTCTAAAGAAATCATTCTCAATACGCTGTTTCACATCAACACCTTGTTCTTCAGCGAGCTTTTCTAATTCACCGCTATTGTAGAGTAAATCATACGCTTGAACCAAATTCGCCGGAATATCTCCATAAAACCAACGGCTCCATTTCCCACCCCAATATGGATACGGCGGCTCGTTTTTTTTAAACAAACTTTTTTGTCTGCCCGGATAATCGTTGGTGACGCAATAACCCGGATACACCTGCGCAAATCGGTCAAGAATGAGCGCTGCCCGCCGAGCGTAATTGGATTCGCCGGTTAAATGATACAATACAGCGAGGTCATACGTAATTCCTGCAAAATAGCTACGAGCCACATACCAACCTTTCGCCTGAAAAAAGTATCGGTAGCCGTTTTCATCTTCCCAATACGGATATTTCTGTATCTCTCCGAGAGGGTTCGTCGCGTGTAATATCTGCGCGTCGGGATATTTTTCATTTGGGTAGCGCATACCACAATAACGACAAAAAACGTACTCTGGGTCGTCAATGTGCCAACTTAATTCTCCTTCCTGCGCGCCTTCATCACAATTGGGACAGCCGACGAACGTAAACCCGGAACGGGTAGGAACCAACGCGAGTAGCTCTTCTTCGCTGAATTTCATCACAGTGACGACACGGTTTTTGAGGGTATCAATACTACCCGCGCCGGTTGCAGGTGGAAATACAGGATGTTCAATGGCGGTCAAAAAGTAAATCAGACAGGATAACAAATTCCCCACCTCATTGTTTCGAAATTTTTAAAATATGAAACGTAAAACGTGAAACGTGAATACACAGGTGCATAGGGCAAGAGGATAAACTCCGGGTTTTTTTGCCCTTTTGCCCCCTTGCCCTCTTGCCCTCTAGCCTTCAACCTGTTTAATCGCTTGCTGCAAGCATTCAGCGTTTCTTTCAATATTCTCCTTTGCAGTGAGTATCCCCGTAATCATCAATCGCGGCATTAACTCTTCAGCGTTGGGGCATAGTCCGGGTTTATACTTGTACGTCCCTTTGTAAAATGGGCATTTGATGGGACAACCTGTTTTATCATAAGCGGTGGCTTCTGTGAATATCGGATGGAGATATGCTGGCTGATTGTTGTTATAACCGAAGCTCAAGCTACAGCCGGTGTCGCTCAACGCTTTTTGGAAAGCATCTAATGTGATGCCATGCTTATCGCCATAGAACGCTGCTGCATAGAGATGATAAGTATTCACCGAATCTTCATAACTGCCCTGTGCTTCAAGCCATTCGCAATCTTTCAGCATGTCGTTGTAGATATTGGCGTTTTCGATGGATTCTTTGACATAATCCTCCGTTCGGTCTAACTGCACCAGCGCAATAGCCGCCACTAATTCGGTCATGCGGTAATTCCAGATGTAGGTGAGCTTCTCCGAATGCGAGCCGCGCGAGCACATCTGCTTTAATTCTTCGGCAAGTTCGTCATCCGATGTGATAACGATGCCGCCATCGCCGGTCGCCATCTGCTTGGACATCTGGAAACTGAATACGCCGATGTGTCCCCACGTCCCGGTATATTTCCCTTTGTGCGTCGCGTAAATTGCATGCGCGCAATCTTCAATCAGTACCAATCCATGTTCATCGGCAATAGCCCTGAGTTTATCCAACTCGCATGGCTGTCCCCATAGGTTGGTAGCGATAATCGCCTTCGTATGTGGGCTTATCACTTTCTTCACGGAATCTGGGTCCATGTTGTGGGTATTCGGGTCGATGTCTGCAAATACCGGATATCCATTGTGGTACATCGTCGCCAGCGCGCCGAATTGCACAATTGGGTCGCAGATAACTTCAGCGCCGGGCCCAACTCCCGCTGCCGAGACCGCCATGTGCAAACCTGCCATTGCGGAACTCATCGCAATTCCGTATTTTGCCCCCATGCGAGCAGCAAACTTACGTTCAAATTCACCGCGCACACCCTGGTCATAACCGCGTGAACCTACTGAACCGCTGTCCAATACACGTTTGAGTTGCGCCAAATCCTGTTCGTCAAAAATACGTGGCATATAGAGCCTCCTTAGATACATATATTAAACGAATTACGAATTACGAACTACGAATTACGAATTGTTAAATCTTTCTTTCGTAACTTAAATTGGAAGGGATTTGAACCCCCACCTGTCTGCCAAGACATCTGCCTGTGCGGAAGCAGACAGGCCAATTTCGGTGGATTACGAATTTACAAATGGTTCGATAATACTTTGGAAAATCTTTTAGGGAATACTATAGAAACGTATCTTTCGCATTATCGAAAATAAGTTTTCTTAATTAACGACAAAACCTCATGACAACTGGAAAAGAGAGACAACAGTGGGAAATGAAAACGGCACTACATGCTACTTATTTCTCTCTCGTTTTCCCGTTTTCTCGTTTTCGCTGTCTGAGTGTTTATCGGCTTTCTCACGATTAAATTCGTTTTTTACCTGTTGGATTATGCGAAAGGTCAGTAGAAACTATAGCGCTACAAGTTATTATACCATAAGAAAAAAACGTAAGCAAAAAATAATGGGTATTTGGGTTAGGTGTGGAAATACCATTGTGATGGGATTGCTTCGCTTTGCTCGCAATGACAGCCATTCCTTGTCATTCTAATCACCAACTTCCATCTCCATCTGACGTGCATACAACGACATAAGTTTCAGTGTTATTGGGCCGGGCGCGCCTTTGCCGATTTGCACTGTGTCAATTTGCGTTAGAGGCATAACTTCCATCAGCGAGTTGGTTAGAAAGGCTTCATCCGCTGCTGACAATTGTTCCAATATCCATTGTCCTTCTCGCGTGGGAATCCCATTTTCGGCGGCAATTTCCAATACAACAGCACGCGTGATACCCGGCAGGATGGGACATTCGAGCGATGGTGTATGCAATACTCCCGAGCGCACAAAAAAGAGGTTGCTCATCGAACCCTCTGCCACATAGCCGTTCGTATCCAGAAATATAGACTCCTGCGCGCCGACATCTCGCGCTTCTGCGCGCGCGAGGATATTTTCCAGGAAGTTGAGCGATTTTAAACGCGGGACTGGGGATTGTGCGTTGCGTCTCATCCGCGACACGATGACATGTGCGCCTGTGTGATATAAATTCTCAGGATATGGCACGAAAGGCTTGACGACGATGAGCAATGTCGGTTCTTCACAGGTTGAGGGGTCAGGACCGGCAAGGCCAACACCCTGCGAGATTGTAAGTCGAACATAACCAGCCTCCGCAAGATTATTGGCAGCTAGTGTTTCCACAATAGCATCTTCAATCATCTCCGTGGAATGTTTTATCTGTAGTCCGATAATTTCCGCTGAATGAAACAACCGGTCTAAATGCTGTCGCATACGAAAGACGTGATAATTCCGATATGCGCGCATAGTTTCAAAAAGCCCATTTCCGTAGAGAAAACCGTGGTCGAAAACGGAAATTTTGGCGTCGTCCAGTGAGATTAACTTATTATTGAGATAACATTTTGGAGTCATAATAACTAAATTGGCAATTAGGTAATTACCCTTACCGTTTTTCACAATTACCAATTTTCCGAATTTCCCTGCAAGGCATCAAACAATGCCCGCGCTTTATCCAAGGTCTCCTGATATTCCGCTTCCGGGTCGGAATCCGCCACAATGCCTCCACCGACTTGAAAATACGCTTTGCCGTTTTTCACAATAAAAGTGCGTATGACAATATTCAAATCCATGTTGCCGGTGAAACTAAGATAGCCGATGGCGCCTGTGTACAAACTACGTTTGGTAGGTTCTAACTCATCAATGATTTCCATTGAGCGGATTTTCGGCGCGCCGGTGATAGAACCGCCCGGAAACGTTGCTTTCAATAAATCGATGTGGTCTTTGTCCGGCGGGAGTTTGCCGACAACTGTGGACACGAGATGATACACGGTGGCGTATTTTTCCAGAACTATCAACTCCGGCACCCGTACAGAACCGATTTCACACACCCGCCCCAGGTCATTGCGTTCAAGGTCGATTATCATTATCAATTCCGCGCGGTCTTTTTCGCTATTCAACAATTCATCTGCCAATTGCGCATCTTCTTCTGGCGTTGCGCCGCGTGGACGGGTGCCCTTGATGGGACGAGTGTATACTGTGCGCGTATCTGCGGAAAATTGCAAAAACCGTTCAGGCGATGAAGAGACTATCGCAACATCATCAAAATTTAGATAAGTGGCGAATGGCGCGGGATTGCGAGTCCGAAGACGCGTGTATAATTCAAAGGGATGCATAAGTAAATCGGCTGTGAATCGCTGGGATAAATTAACTTGATAGATGTCTCCTGCGGCAATGTATTCCTTTGCCCGTTTAATTGCTTTGATATAATCGTCCCGCGTAAAATTGGAGATAATCGGATAACGGGCGCTTTGGACATCTGGATAGATAGATGCCTCAACCAATTCGTAATTTATAACCAGGTTTTTCGCTTTATTATTGCTAACTTTTTCTTTCAGCCATTGCAGCCGCGCATGCGCTTGACGCGAATTATCCTTGGGACAATTCAAAGCAAACTGTGGCGAGACACATAAATACGTTTTATTTAGAATATGGTCGACAGCTACAATCGCATCGTAGAATGCAATATAACAGTCGGGGATGCCAATATCGTTGGTGGTTGTGTCGGGGAGTTCTTCAATGAAATGGCCCAAGTCATACGCGAAATAGCCTATTGCGCCGCCGAGAAAGGGCGGTAAGTCCGGCATGGTTGGGTAAGAAAAGCGATGTAAAAATGGTCGGAGCAACTCGAATGGGTCGCCGTCAACGCATTCAACGTGGTCTGGGTAGATGAATTCCGCCTTCTCACCTTTGCTGCGGAAAATGAGATAAGGCTCACTGCCCATGAAGGAATACCGTCCTAATTTTTCCGCATCCATTCCGCTATCAAGCAAAAAGCTATAATCATCCGCAGCAAAACGCTGAAAGAGTTCAAATGAACTGCATGAATGGGGAATTTCTTCAACTAAGAGCATCGGTCTCCTTTAAAAATATCTCATAACCCTACTAAATTAGCGATAGAAGCCTTTGCGTGAGCCAAAGTTCCTTTGTATCGTCTCAAGAATCTCTCCTAAATTTGTCGAGTGAGTAGGAAAGCGGATGTCCTCAATGTTTGCATGTAGATGACATTCAGGTTCGTTGCATTCCGCCGCCCTTGCTGCCGTCACTTTGTCATAGCGAAAGAAATATCCATCAAGACGTTGATAGTGATAACTGTATTCGATAAGTTCATAGGTGCCTTCACTAATTTTAACGTATTCTTTGAAGTTGAGCAAAGCTCTATCTCGGAAAAGCAATCCATCAGGCACGCGAGGAAGTCTTTCTGACGACCTGGAGCCATTACACTACCTAGCACTTTTCCCTCTCCACGACATAAAGCTGCTCTATTGACAACTACTTCGCACTTATCGACTATTCCCGCGATATAGTTAAAGTAATCTTGAACTGTTTTCATTGCTACGGATTCCTCTTTCCAGACATTACATCTTGCTTATGTCCATGAGTTATAGCCCATGCGTTCATATCGAAGTTCTCTTTGACTTTACCTTTACGCCATTTAGCGTAGAACTCCTCCGAAGACATGCCATAAGTAGTTTCGTACCACTCTAGCTCTGCATCAAGTTCTGCGAGTACACTCTTGAGCAATGAAACTTCATCTTCGGGTTCCTTTTGGACATTTCCCTCTTCATCGACGTTGTAGCCTTTTTTCGGCATTATCGTGATTGTACTATTAGACAGAATACAATAAAAACTTTTTTCATTTGGATGCAAATAATTCACAAGGTCAGCCTCTATCACAAGTTGTCCGCTCCCATCTATTTCCAATTCTTTGATGTATGACATAAAAGTACACCTCCTTGGCATCTGCGCCTGTTTATATGATAGTTTAGTAAACGAATTCTGTCAAGAAATTTCTGCCATTCGGATAATTTTATTGATTCCATGTCGCGGAGATGCTATTATCTTATTACTGCCTTACCAAAACTATAGCAACTGCATCGAATCCAAAAGGAGAAATATATGAACAAAATTTCCCAAATTCCGATATTTTTAAAAGAAACCGAAGGCATATTTCGACAGAACGAACCAATCGCAATCGGTGTACCATTTTCAGAAGGCGCTTTGAAATCTGAAGGGGAACTATGTATGACCAACAGCGAAGGTATGATGGTTCCTGTTCAATTCGCGCCGCTTGTTCGTTGGCAGGACGGTAGCATAAAATGGCTGCTGACGCAGTTTTTGGCTTCCGTTCCCGCTGATGGAGAGCAGACGTACTTTGTACATGGCGGTGAGCGGGAAGAAACTTCCTCGCCAGTTACCATAAAAGATGAAGATAATCAATTGCTCATTGATACGTCCAAATGTAGTTTAGCATTTGACAAAAATCTCCCCGGAGGTTTGTCGCTGTTCAAGTTTTATGACCGAGAATTCCGTCCCGTTGGGTCTTTGGTCGAAGGAGAAGCAAACGGTTTATCACTTCATCAAAGTCCTCCGGAGTCGATGGAAATTTCAGAAAGAGGAATAATCCGGGTTGTAGTCCGTTTGAAGGGACGTTTTCTCAATACAGGCGACTTGGATCTTCGGTATACTACGTTGTTTTACCTGTATCCAGACCGTCAGGAGTTGCGCTGGACGCAAATTTTTCATTTCTATGGCGGGGCGCAAAAAATGAGTTTAGAGCGGTTGAGCGCGGTATTGCAAGCTCCAAATGGAACCCAATTCGATTGGGAAGGTAAATTGATTTCGCTTTCATCTGAAGGCGAATTCCAACTCAGGCAGAAATCTGACCTTTCCTACGAATGGACGGCAACGAATACCGTAGGAGGAAAGGGACAGAGAGCGGAAGGAGAATTTATCTGGCAGAGCGCTCATGGGGCGTCGGGTTTTGCTGTGCGCGATTTTTGGGAGAAGTCACCGGCGGCTTTTACTTTCAGAGGCGACGGGCGATTGCAATTTGACTTTCCCCCACCTAATCAGGAAGAACCTTTGACGTTGACTTCGGGGACTTCGTTCAGACGCGAAATATCCCTGGCGTTCGGTCTAAATCCAGCGGGTGTTCGCCAGGAACTGGAATCATTTACGAAACCTCTCTCCTGGTCAATTGACCCAGGCTATTTCTGCAAGACGCGGGCGCTTGGGCATTTATCACCGGAGGATTCATCAAAATGCCCCGGCTTTGAAAACGGCATCCGCGAGGGGTTAGAGAAGCTGCTGGCGCAACGACAGCAGGACGTGAATTATTTTGGATTACTGAACTACGGCGATTGGCCGATGAAGGAAGGCGCTTATGGAAGTACGTGGACGATGTATGCCGACAACGAATATGACGCCCCTCATGTTTTATTCATGCTATTCGCTCGTAGCGGAAGGTGGGAATATTTTCAAGTAGGGCGCGCCGGAGCTATCCACATGGCTGACGTCGATACTCATTGCGAAACAGGAGGGATGTTCTTTCATGGCTACTCAGGCAACGCAGAAAATCATCAGGCTTATCGCGGTAATCCCGGAGAATGGGGACACGTCTGGGCGGACGGAATGCTCGATTATTACTACTTGACGGGAGATGTGACAGCGTTGGAATCTGCTAAAATGATGGGCGATTTTTGTTTGCGAGGCTTTGCGGGAGAAGGACACCAGCCGGTGCGACGCATTTTTGCAGGTTGCGAACGCGCCGTCGGCTGGCCGATGATTACGTTGGCATCTCTCGCCGAAGCGACTGGCGAACAGATATATCTAGAC
>SDBU01003575.1_pt1 | contig 19666 bp, 18 predicted proteins | sample 2277071 | NCBI WGS metagenome assembly SDBU01 (sample SAMN10397929, study PRJNA504765) | marine sediment metagenome | isolation source: marine sediment core GS08_GC12, 126 cmbsf | place: Arctic Ocean: Gakkel Ridge, Loki's castle | collected 2008 | reverse complement strand
TATTTTGATCATATATAGCCTGGGCTTCATTCAATGATTGAATTGCGGTATTTAGATTATTTAAGCAGGCTTGGGTATTGGATACTGCCTGATTATATACTGTTTGAAGGTCTGCATATAACTCGTGTGCTTCTATGAGATCCGTATTAAGTGCATTATATTGAAGGAGAACCGCATCATATGCTGCTTGTAAAGAGTTTAACTCATTAATTACTGTATTTAGGTTTTGAGTAGCTGTGTTTAAATTATTAATTATAGAGGTATATTCTTGGTTGAGCAGGGTGAGCGCTTCCTGTAATGATACGAGTGACAATTTATTGCTTAATAAAGTGTTTAAGTTATTTATATCTTCAGTAAATTCCGCATTTGCTGTTTCAAGATCGGAAATATTATTTAATATATTAATACCTATATTAATAGCGTCTATTTCCGATAATGATTGGTTTTTAAAAGTTATCGTATTATCTAATATAGATAAAACCGGCTGCTCCAAACTGTCACAGATTACATAGCCCGCAACCTGATCCGCATATTTTAAAACCTGCAAATAACCTAATCCTTGTGAAGTCACTTCTGAAATTTTAAGGCCCGGATTAAAATAAATGGACTCTGATAAAATGTCTCCTAAAGCATTATATGCAATGATAATGTCTGCGTTAAAACCTGATATATATTTATCGACCAAAGTTGCGCTATCAACTATAGAACCGTTAAAACTGAATCGTGAAATTACGCCTAAGGCATCTGTATATTCCACGCTTGAGGCTATGCCATTTTCATAAAAAGCAATGACTGATGTAGTATCTGTATAATAAATTTCTCTTTTTTCTAAATACCCTTCGGAATCATAAGTATTTACAATTTCCTTATCTGCTAAAGAAATTGTAATAGGTAAGCCGTACTCATTATATACAATGCTTCCTTCCGGAATCCAGCCTTCAAAGTCACCTTCTTCTATGATAAATTGCGTTCCATCTGCTAGTTCTACCTGCCCGCTCCATATGCTTCCGGTATCTGGATTTAAAATAACATTTGTAACTTTTGTACCATCAGAAAAAACAAACTCTGTATCAACTATATTGCCATCGATATCATATATATATGTTATAGTCACGCCCAGAAAATCTGATGCACCCTGCAGCTGCCCTTCATATATCAAGCCATCGCCTGTATCCGTTTCATCATATATATATAGGTATAGGGTGCTATCCGGCATTGTTATTTTATCAAGACGGCCATTCAAATATTCTATTGTCGTACCATTGGATTTTATAACCTTTTTAAGTCTGCCATTTTCATCATAATAAGCACTGCCTTCCGAGTCGGTTAGGATAGTTTCTATTATGTTTCCATCACCATCTTCTATATATACATATACTATAGTTGTCGCATCAGGATATACAATCCTATCTATTAATTCTTCTTGTGTATAATAATAAATTACGCCATTTGGCAAGGTAATAGAAGTTGTTATGCCATTTTCTACTATTTGAATAGCGCCATCTTGATAGCGGATTTCAGCGGATAGAAGCTCTCCCTGTTCATTTAATACAATGTTGGATATGATGCTGCCATCTATCATTTCAATGCTATCAATTTGACCGTTCACATAATGTATGACATCGCCATTACTTGTTGTTATAGATAAGGATCCAGAAGAAGTTTCCTCTGGGATTGAGCTACCTTCGGCCATAGTACTCGAAGCAGTTGGTTCAACGCTTGTTTTCCGCTGTAGATTGAGATCTTCTTCTGTAATTTCTGTTGTTGGTTCTTCAGGTGTAGTTGTTTGCCAGGTACTATCCTCTATAGTTTGATTTAAATCTATTAATTCTTCATGGGTCTGCTGCGCGCTATTCACCCAATCTGGTGCGAACTGCTGAGACTGTTGGTCATTAAAATCATCAATTGTAGTATATAAATCCCCTGCCCAACATATCTGATTCCATAAAAAAATCCCGGCAACTACTGCCGAGATTGTTTTAAAAACTATTCTGAATTTATTCTGGTATATCATTTCGACCTCTCTTTTTTATATATTATCGCTTATTCTATTATATTTCACCTTTTTTTCTTTAAACAAACTATACCACTACATTGCATATTTGTCAAGAAAAATTTGATGATTTATCAAATTACCTTGTTTTTAAAGAAGGTTCCAATAGGAACCTTCTTTTGTAAAAGTTAAATCCGTGTTAACAAAAGGAACCTCATGTTCTGCCAGCTCTTTAATAAGCCGCCCTTTTGATAAAGCGCTTTTAATGGCTTTTTTACGCTTCCTTGATCTAACAAGATGCTTGATCTCTTCTATATGTTCATCTTTTTCCAGCTTTACCAAAAAGCGCTGGGCAGTTTCGGCGATAATGACAAGTACGTGCATTTCTATCACTCCTTCCCATTACGCGCCTCCCCGCTATATACAAGTATACCTGAAAAAACTATGTCTTTGTGTAACAATAATGTAATATTTTTTGAGGAATGTGGAAATTTATTTGACAAATCGTAAAATTAAGGGTATATTCAAAATAACAGAAACCTTATTACCGACCCGGACGGTACGGACCCTGACGGGAATAAGGTTAGTAGGAGTGGTAATGAAGATTGGGAAGAAATTGAAGGCATTAAGAAAAGATAGAAAGATGACGTTAAAGGAACTGTCAGAGAAAAGCGGTGTAGCTATTGCTACTCTTTCTCGCATGGAACACGATATCATGGTCGGTACCCTTGAATCACATATTAACATCTGCAAAGCACTCGGCGTAAGTCTGGCTGATTTCTATCACGAGTTGGAAAGTGAGCACAAAACAATTTCTTTTATCAAACAGAAGGAAAAACACGAATCATTTGTTCATCCGAAAAAGTCAACAATTGAAATGCTTACAACAAAAGTTATGAACAAAAAAATGATGCCTGTCTTAATCCGTATAAAAAAAGGCGGACAGACTCATAAAGAAGAAAATAAACCAGGAACAGAGAAATTTATATATATGTTAGAAGGAACTATGATTGCAGACATTGGAAAAGAAAAACATCGATTGAGTAAAGGTGATAGCTTATATTTTGATGCATCCCTCCCCCATGTTTTCAGCAACGATGGCCGAGGCGATGCAGTGGCTATTTGTGTATTAACACCACCAACGTTTTAAAGGAGGTTTTTTATGGATAAGAGGAAAATACTGATTTGTGATGATGAGGAAGGTGTAAGGGAATCATTAAAGCTTATTCTCGAAGATGATTATGATTTGGATTTTGCTGTTACCGGAAATGATGCCCTGGAAAAAGTAAAAAATGATTCGCCTTCGATTGTAATCCTGGATATAAAAATGCCAAAAATGAATGGTCTCGAAATTTTAAAAGAAATAAAGAAAATCTCGCCTGACACAAAAGTCATAATAGCCAGCGGCTATCAATCTGTCGAAACCGCCCAGGAAGCTATTAAACTTGGTGCTAGCGACTATGTCGTGAAACCGTTCGAGAGCAAAGAACTTCTAAGTAAGATTAACTCTCAATTATAATATATGCAACTAAATATATATGCAATCCCAAATTTTATTGTTTCCTTTTATGCTCTTTTTATAAGTATATTTGTATTCTCCAAAAATAGGCATTCAAGAATTAATATCTTATTCTCCTTATTCTGTTTTTCAGTCTTCGGATATTTGTTTAGTTATGGCTTTTTATATCAATTTCCTAATAAAGCAGTAATACACTGGGCGCCAAAAATCGGACATATCTTTCCAATAATCCTCTCACCATTATATTATCATTTTTGTATTACTTATCTGAGAAAAAAGGAAGTAATTTTGCCCTTGTTTTTATATATCTTTGCTATTTTTTTATCAATACTTATTTTTAATTCTGATTTATATATTAGAAATGTAACATTAAGATATTGGGGGTATTATCCAAAAGGCGGGCCACTTGCTCTGTTAGATTTTGCTCTACATGGTGCTGTTGGGATACGTTGTATTATTTTTTTAACTAAACAGTTAAAGATAGAAAAAGCTGTCCATAATTTCGTTGAATACAATAGGTTAAAATATTTAACTTTTGCATTAGGGCTTTTTCTTTTGGCAGTCTCAGATTATATTCCTAAATTTATTTCGGGCGTTTATCCTTTTGGGCTTATTTTTATGTCATTGTTTTTATATTTGTCTACCTATTGTATAATAAGACATAATTTATTAAATATAAATGTTGTTTTCCGCAAAGGTGCTATTTATTCCATTTTAATTTCTATAATTACTGTGATTTATTTTATCCTAATATTTTTATTAGAGAATTTATTTCGTGGATATGCTGGATATAAATCAATTCCTCTTACAATTGCTATAATCACTCTATTTATTCTTATCTTCCAACCTTTAAAAAATAAAGTTCAGCATATCGTAGATAAATATTTCTTTAGAAGAAGTATTGATCAAATCGAACAGGAAAATATAAAATTGCGAGAAGAATTGCAAAGAAGTGAAAAGTTGAAAGCGGTTGGAACCCTTGCAGCCGGTATGGCTCATGAAATTAAGAACCCATTAACTAGTATAAAAACATTTACCGAATATCTACCTAAAAAATATCGGGATAAAGAATTTATAGATAAATTCGAACGGATAGTTGGTTCGGAAGTTAACAAAATAGATAATATTGTTGGGCAATTGTTAGGCTTTGCAAAACCAAGAGCGCTTGAGATAAAAGAAAGCAATATACGAAAATTATTAGACGCAACGTTAGATTTGCTTAATAACAATTTTATTAAATATCATATAGATGTAATACGTAATTATACAGTATCTCCTATATTAAAAGTTGATCCTATGCAAATGGAGCAAGTTTTTCTTAATATCATTCTAAATGCTATTGATTCAATGAAAGAAAAAGGCGGAAAACTGATAATAGATATTAAACAATCTCCGTCAAATTATACTAAAATATCAATTGAAGATACAGGTTGCGGCATTAATAAGAAAGATTTAGAGCACCTGTTCGATCCATTTTTTACCACCAAAGAAACAAGCACAGGCCTGGGATTAAGTATCGTTCATGGAATTATCGAGAAGCATAAAGGAAAAATAAGAGTTGATAGCCAATTAGGCAGAGGAACAAAGTTCACCCTCCTGCTCCTTTCATAACCCCTTATCTACTAACTACCAATCCCTATCTACTAAACTCGACTTGTACAACTGTTCCCTTCTCTATTTCACTATTTATACTAATCTTGCCTTTATTATTTTCTATTATTTGGTGGACTATGAAGAGGCCGAGGCCTGTTCCTTTTTGTTTAGTTGTGTAGAAGGGATCAAAAAGACACTTAAGCTTATCGCTTGGGATACCTGTTCCTGTGTCTTTAATAGATACTTCAAGAATGCTACCGATATTATTTGTTTGAACAATTAGTTCTCCACCATTTGGCATTGCCTCTATGCTGTTTAAAACAATATTTATGAATGCTTGCTTTATCTGGTTTTCATCGCAAGTTATGATGGGGAATTGTGAACTGTAGGATTTTTGTACTTTTATGTGCTTTCTTAAGAATTCATTATTATAAAGGTCTAATATGTAATCCAGTATAGAGTGAACGTTGTTTGCTTTTAAACTTACTTTATCCACCTTTGAATAATCCAGTAATTGATTAATGATATTGGAGATTTTATCTATTTCTCGTGGAACTATGTTCTTGAATTTTGTCCTAAATGCAGGATCGTTATATTTCTTTTCCAAGTACTCTGCAAATGTTTTTATACTGGTTAAGGGATTTTTTATTTCGTGAGCCATGCCTGCAGCAAGAGTGGATATGGATTTAAGCCGTTCACTTCTTTGAAGTTCTGTTTTTAATAATTCCTTTTCATGTTCAATCTGGTCTATTGTTCCTTTGAAAAAACGTTTATCAATAATATGTTGAATTTTGTTCCTTAAAGGGATGAATATCATTGAGAAGATCGCGATAATAGCTATTGCTAATGGGATAGATTGATATCCTATAACAACGCTGAACAACCTCTCTAGAACATATACAGCCATGAAATAAATAATAGTAATTAGCGATATTAAGATTGAATAAACAAGGGTCTTTTTGATAATGACTTCGATTTCCATAAGTCGATGGCGAACAATGGCATAAGAAGTAACAACAACAAAAATTGACATCGTAAAAAAACCTAAAGGATAAAATTTTATTCCGTAGTTTGGGAGATAGTCTGCGGATGATAATATAGCTATAATAAAAGCCCAAAAAACATAATTTATTCTATTGGCTTCTGTATAGGAAATGGCCATAACTTCTCTTCGTTTCTTACGAAGAAAATAAAAACATCTGATGAAAAGAAAAAGGAAAATAGCTAAGAATAGGGAATGCAAAGATCCGATTTTAGTTTGATATCCCCAAAAATAACTATACAATCCTTCTACAATTAGATTTGTTTTGAGGACAAGTAATGAAAATATAATACCAAGAAGATAATTTAACCTAATAATAAACCCATTGTTTTTTATTTTCAAAAAATGTATAATAAAATGATAGAAGACGAACGGTATAAAAATGACACCGATATATAAAATCTTAGCACAGCATAAGGCTATATTTTTGTCAGTGATTGAATACATTACAAAGTACCCAAGCAACCAAATTACTGTACAATAATTTAATATCGCAAATGTTATGTTTGTTTTTGATTTGATATTGTTCAACAAAACAAATGTTCCAAGAGAAAATAATAATATTGAAGCCGATAGTGGAGGAACTGCATAAATATTAAATTGAAACATGTGAATATAACCCTTTTCTAAAATTTAAATTTTTAATTATCAATTTTGCTGTTCTTCTTCCAGTATAAGCTACTTCAGATACCCCTCCTTGTCAAAGCCCGTTCGTACACCAGCTAAGCAGAAAAGGGGTCATAAAAAGCAGAATAGCAATGATGGCCGAGGCGATGCTATAGCTATCTCTGTATCAAGCCCACCAACGATTTAACCGTAATATACCTGCTATTTCTTCTTGCTCTTATTATTATTGAGGATTTTGCCTTTTTCGAAGGCGAGGAGGAAGGCGCTTACTACGATGGGGTCGAATTGCGTTCCGGAATTGTCCTTTAATTCCTGAACCGCGACTTCTGCCATTTCTCTCCGACGGTATGGCCTATCGGTGGTTATAGCATCGAATGTATCGCAGACCGCTATAATTCTTGCGATTAAAGGAATTTCCGTACCTTTCAATCCTTCGGGATAACCTTTTCCGTCGTATCTTTCCTGATGGTATTTTATTTCCCTGGCAATACCGCCGAGTTCTTTGATGGGCATTAGAATTGCGGCCCCCACCACAGGGTGTTCTTCGATTTTTTCGCGCTCTTTCTTTGTTAGTTTATCTTTTTTATTTAATATGCTGTCCGGGCACCCTATCTTTCCAACATCATGCAAAAGCGCTGCAATGTGCAATGTTTCTCTAAAATTCTTGTAGGCCATTGCCTCCGGTATATCCTCAAGCTCATCGGCAATGGCAACACAATGTCGCGTTACCCGTTCTGTATGGCCGTGCGTATATGGATCTCTTGCATCTATGGCGGTGGCAAGCGCTATTGCTGTATGAATAAAAATTCTATGTTCTCTCAAATATAAATCTTTAACCTCTTCCACCTTTTCCTGCAACTTTTGAATTAATTGGGCATTTGCAATAGCCATTGCGGCATCATTAGCAAGCGTCATAAAGAAACCTATTTCCTGGCGGGAAAATTTTTGTCTCGAGAGTTTCGGGCCTAATATCAGAACGCCTATTAAATCTTTTTTGTAATAACAAGGTATACAGACTTCGGCTTTTAGTAAATCCATCTGTTTTAGGCCGAGATCTATCAAATTTTCCAATGAGGGATGTTTTTTGAATGTATCTTTATTTTGAAGAAGTTCTTTTAACTCGCCATAAGATAATGTTCCGGTGTCGGAAATTATATAATTTTGTCTTTCATTAAATATTTTTATCAAAGGATTTTCAAAAGTCATCCTGATAAAATTAATCGGTATCTTAACCCCTTCCGCTCCTTTACTGTCTATCAATACAAATGCGTTTTTATTTTCTTTATACAGCAGAACCGCCGTATGCGAAGTATGCAGTTGTTCATCGATAACCTGCACAATCATTTTAATAAGGCGTTCCGGTTTTTTAAACCTAATCATTGTTCTGGACGCGTTTTCCAGAACAACCTGATAATCAAACTGTGGTTTGGGCCTTTTGGCCATCGCCTCCTTATCTATAGGGATAAGGGCACCTTCAGTGCTCACAAGTTTATCCATCACCCAGTTCTGGACTTTAAACCAATTCGCGTTAGGTTTCATTTCTCTAAACATGTATCAACTCCTATTGAGATTGCGCAGCCTGTCCCGAGCCTGTCATTGAGATTGCTTCGTCGCCTTCGGCTCCTCGTAATGACAGGCGAGGGATCGGCACTTCGTGCCTCCTCGCAATGACACTACAACCCTTTAGATCTTTCGTAGACCGTGCGCTCTAATTCTTCTAATACAAGCGGTTTGGTTATATAATCTTTGGCGCCGAGCTTATTCGCTGCCTCCATTTTGTCCTTATCTTCCACTGCTGTAACCATTATGACATCAACGTTTTTGTCTATCTCTCTTATTTTTCTCAAAGTCTCTATGCCGTCCATTTTTTTCATTCTTATATCTAATAAAATAATATTGGGTTCTTGTGTCTTTGTAATTCGCAAGGCGTCCTCTCCGTTCAAGGCAGTAAAAACAGTATAATTGCGTTCTTCAAAAAAGTTCTTTACAAAGTCACATACGTCTAATTCGTCGTCAACGACAAGCATTTTGATCATAGTACTTATGCTCCTTTTTTATAAGCTTCTAAAATGGTTTCCTCTAATTGTTTTAGAGACGGTAGCGGTTTGTCCAAATAGGCGTACGCGCCGGCTTCCAATATTTTTGCTTTTGTTTTCCCTCCGTCATCATATGCGGTTACGAATATCACTTGCGCGCTTGGTTGAACTTTCTTTGAAAGCCCTAAAACCTCATCGCCGCTAATACCCGGCATTTTTAAATCTAAAATTACGATATCCGGCTTCTTCTCCTTTATGAGTTCTATGCCTTTTACCCCTTTCGTTGCAGCGTGTATCTCGTATCCACGTAGTTCAAAATAGTCATTAAGCATGTTGATGAATTCCTGCTCGTCATCTATGGCAACGATTACCGGCTTCTTCGCCATATCACACCTTTGCTTTCTCGGCTACTGGGAATTCTAAACTAAATGTAGCGCCTTCACCAACCTTAGATTTGACTGAAATTCGGCCATTATTACGCTCTACAACCTGCCGCACAATAAAAAGGCCTAAACCTGTTCCCTTGCCCGGGTCTTTCGTTGTATAAAAAGGATTAAAAACCTGGTCTAATTTATCTTCGGGAATACCGTGTCCTGTGTCTTCTATCTCAACATACACTTTACCTATATCTTCATGTGCTCTTATAGTTATCTTGCCTTTCTCCTGTATGGCTTGCGCAGCATTTCTTATTAAATTGAAAAATATCTCCTGGATTTGCTTTGCGTCCCCCATAATATGAGTTAAATCTTTTGGTATCTTATTTTCTAACTCTATTCCTTCCAGTTTCATTTCATAGCCAACCAGAGCAAAAACTTCATTTATTTCTTCTCTTATATCAATATCATCTGTGAGCGAACCTTTGGATGGTTTTGCGAAATTTGAGAGTTTCTTTGTAACGGCGGTTGCTCTATCTGTCTCATGAATAACCTTTGCCATTATCGTTTGAGCTTTTTCCAAAAGTTCTTTATCGGATTTCTTTTTATATAAACCATCTTTTATATTTAGTAAAAATGCCTCACAATGGCCTCTTGCTATACCTAAAGGATTGCATATCTCGTGATTTATGCCGGCCGACAGGGTTCCGATAACTGCCATCTTCTCCCGTTGGGCTGCTTCGGCTTGTGTTTTTTTAAGTTCGTCAAGCGCCACAGCATTGCTAATGGCAATAGCGAGCGTCCTTGACAAGGGAAGCAATATGTCCATATCATCCTGCGTGTAATCTTCATCTGATTTTTTCTTGCCCAATGTAAGCATGCCTATCATATCATCATGAATAAATAAAGGTATTGCCAATTCGAGTTTTAATTTATTCATATCTTCAACGATGCGTTTTGGCATAGGCGAATCCTTACCTTGATGTTTTGCCGATAAATATGATTTTGTTCTACTTAGAAACGAGGCAAGGGTATTATCTAAACCTAAGGAAATATTTCTCCAGTTTTTATCTACTCCTATGGATGCAACCAATTCGTATTGATTCTTTGTCTCATTTAACAAAAGAATTCCGGAACTCTGGATTTTCATAATATTCGACAGTCTATCTACGGTAGTGTGAACCAATACATCCTTATCTAAAACTGTCAAGACCTCTGTCGAAAATGTCTTAAGTAGTTCTTTGTAATCGTATTTCTTCTGGAATAGGAATTTATCAGTACTTTTTACAAGGAAATTCTCCAGTGGTCTCAAAATTAATATTATTAAAATAGCACTTATGCTAAGGCCTATTATTCTTCCCCCTAATCCCATTTGAGCTACTATAAATTCTTGAATGATCAACGTCGGTATTATGAACACAGCAAATGCCGCTGCAAAAAGACCCGCAAATATAAGGGTCTTTTTGATGATAACTTCGATTTCCATGAGTTGGTGGCGAACAATGGCATAGGCAAATATCGAAATAGATACAACAACAAAGAAATCCGCGACTGGGTATACATTTAACTTGTAAAGATATGAAAAATAAACATACCCAGCTACATACATTGTTATAGTACCAGCGATAATATACAACAATTGTGTTTTCTCTTGCCCTTCACTTTCTTTCATTCTTCGAAACACTAAATATGTTCCAAAAGTACTGCAACCAAGTACTAATAAGGAAAATGTAAAATATAATATACCGGCTTGAATAAAATTTGAAAAATAATAATGTCCACTACTAGTACCTTCAATAAAATTATTGCTGAAATTTAAAACATATATAATAATACTCCAAGATATCAAAATATTAACAATAAGATTTTCCCATTTTTTAATATCTTTTCTTAGTAATCTCGCCCAATTAATAAAAGCAAACTGTGATGTTATTGCTCCTAGATAAAGTAATTTATGAATCATGAATAATATGTCCTTTGCTTGAAAAAAATTCATAAAGAATGAATCAAAGGTCCAAAATCCTATGGAAAAAATTGCCAAACAGTACCATTTATGAATAGAACTTTTAGCTATTCGAGAATATACATATATAGAAATTGTAAAACAAAATATTGACCCTGATAATGATAAAGCATTGAACCAATTCATAATAATTTGATATACTCCCTAATTTATGTATTTGAATTCTGTATCAGTGTATTTGCAATTGTCTTTCCACTAAATGCAACTGGAACGATCCCTCCACCAAAAGTAGACCAATGCCCAACAAAGTAGATACCTCTATCGTTTAGCAATCTATTAAAAATATTCGTATGAGCCTGTTTCACATTCATTGAATAACCATATGCTGATCCATGTCTGTTATTCGTCAATTTTTCTAAAGTGTTAGGGTCAGCAAAAGTCATAGTTTTAATTTTCCAATTTCTTTGAGCTAAATCATTTTTAAATATTATTATAGCTTCGTTTCTCCACTTATTCCTAACTTCTATAGTGCTTTCAGCTTTAATATGTTTATCGGAATAAAATTTAATTATATGGATGGATTTTTTTTCTTTCTGTCGATTAGTTTTTGTGTGAATATAATATGCTTTGTAAAAACTATCTTTTAAACTATATGAATTATAATGCCATCCTGAGATAAATTCTACTTCTTCTGTAGTATTTATCCCAATATATGCAAGTAAAAATGATGGTGTAAATGTATATTTATTTAAATAATATAAAAATCTGTAACCTAGCTCATTTATCTGTGCAATACAATTACAGAATTTCATTGGGTCTATATTTATAACTAATTTATCACACCAATAAACTAAACCATTTCTTGAAATAACTGAATGAAAAGTATTTGATTCAGCTAAAACTATTTTTTCAGCTTCCTCGTTTAAAATTATTTCACCGCCATATTTAGAAAATCTTGATAAAATAGCATTTATAAAATTATCACTACTATCTACGAAATTATAAGTCCCTTCTTTAAGATAACTCCACTCCATTATAGCCATGGCAAGACAGGATAAATTATCGGGTCTAAGGCCTATATATCCACAATGAGCATTCAATATACACTTAAGATCCGGGTTTCGAATGATGGCATCTAAAAAATTTTTGTAAGATAATTTCGCTTCTTTATTTACTCTTCTATCGTTAAGAAACCTATATGAGATACTGAATAATATTTTAAAATATCTATTTATATTATCTTTTTCATCTTTAAATCTCTTGATAAGAAGTTGTTTATATTCTTTGATATCCTGTGGAACTTCTATAAGATCATTACCAAATCTATATCTATCAGCAAATCTACTTTTTTTAAATCTGCTGTCTATTTCTAACTCTTCTAAAATTCTGTAAAGCAAGCCGCCTTTATTGCAACCACCAATTATATGTGGTCCAGCATCAAAAACAAACTCATCCCTCTCAAAAGATTGGCAATATCCACCTGGCTTTGTATTTTTTTCAAGAATAAGTACAGTTTTGCCATTTTTTGCTAAATAAGTCCCACATATAAGACCACCTACACCACCTCCAATTATTATCACGTCATATTTTTTCTTATTCATCATTTCATTGAATAAATCTTGTTATTACATTTCGTTTTGACCTCTTAGGTTCTATATCAGGGTATCCCAATGCCAAAAAAGCAATTAATTCGTTATGTTCGTCTAATAAATTATTTATATCATCTTCACAAAATGTTGGCGCATCTAACCATACAGCTCCTAAACCTAAAGAATTTGCTTCTAAAAACATATTTTGTATTACACCACCTATTACTTGCAATTCAGCTATGCGTGCACGGTGAACAGATTTATTCCCGAATTTAGTAGCCCGTTTCTGCAGTTTTTGGTTATTGTAAATACCAATTAAAATATCTGCGGATCTTATAACACTTGCTGTTATTTTCATTATCATATTTACGCCGATTGGTAATTCCTTGGCCTTCTTAAGAGTGATATCTGCTATATTATCTTTTGTGACTTTATTTACTATACATATTATATTCCAAGGTTGCATGCCTAGAACAGAAAGTCCCCATTTCCCAGCCTCTAATACATTATTTAGCAATTCTTTAGTAATTTTTTTTCTTTTAAACTTCCTGATTGAGCCAGATTTTTTGATTAGTGTTAATAAATCGTTTTGCATAAATCTATGTTTTCTTTAATACCAAACATGCGTTATTTCCACCAAAGGCTAATGAATTGTTCAATACAAAATTAACTTCTTTTTTTCTTGCTTTATTAGGGACACAATCAATATCACATTCGGGGTCTGGTATTTCATAATTCGTGGTAGGTGGAATTATCTTATTTTTTATAGTTAAACAACAAGCTATTGCCTCAATAGCGCTTGCTGCTCCCATTGTATGACCAAGCATTGATTTAATAGAACTAATCGATATTTCTTTGATTAAATCTCCAAATACTTTTTTTATTGCTTCACATTCTGTTTTATCATTAGAAGGAGTACCTGTTCCATGAGCGCATATATAATCAACATTTTCTTTTCTAATATTGCTATTATGTATAGCTTTTTCCATTACTTTGACAACGCCCTCGATACGCGGTGCTGTCATATGGATGGCATCACAACTTAATCCATATCCTAAGATTTCTACATATATGTTTGCATTACGCGCTTTCGCAGATTCCAAATCTTCCAAAATTAATGCACCTGCTCCTTCGCCAACAATCATTCCCTTCCTGTTTTTATCAAATGGCCGACATAAATCCGGTGACATTGCAAAAAGTCTGCCAAAACCCGTGAAACTTATTCTTGAAAAGGGATCTGAGCCACCTGCTACTGCATAATCTACAACACCGCTACGTATTAAATCATAGCCAAACCCGATGGAATAATTCCCTGCTGAACAAGCAGTGGGTATAACCAAATTTAGCCCTTTTAATTTTAAAAGGCGATTAACATTATTTGATATAGCATTACTTGGGTATTTTGAAATGGTAATAGCCCATACATCCTCTTCACCTTGGGTTGTCCAGTGTCTATCAACTTCTTCAACCATTCCACCCTCACCCATTGTAGTCCCAAATATTATAGCTATTTTATTCTTAGAAAATTGTGAAATATTAAAATCTGTATCCTCTAATGCCATTTTAGTTGCTGCTATAGCAAACTGAGATGCTCTTGCTATATCTTTTAATTTATTTTTTGAAATAAATTTTGTTGGCTCAAAATTCTTTATTTCGCCTCCTCTATGTATATCATATGATGATGTATCAAATGTCGTGACTTCACTTATTCCCGATTTACCTGCAATAAGATTCTTCCAAAATTCGTCTTTACCAATACCTATTGACGAAACAATCCCTAAACCTGTTACAACGACCCGTCGTTTATTCATATTTACTATTTCTATTTCATGAGTTCGTTAAGTAAATCGAGCACCTGTCTAAAATTTGTCATCTTTGGAAGATTTTCTTCCGGTATTCTAATCTTGTATTTCTTCTCTAGAGACCCGAGTATCTCTAAAGACATCATTGAATCCATACCAAGGTCTTCTACGAATTTTGCTTCTGGGGTAATTTTTTCAGGTTCGATTTCAACGATTTCGGCAATAAGAGCACGGACTTCGTTTTCGAGTATTTTAGCGTCTGTTTTGGGCATGCTTACCACCCCTTATTTTGAGATTGCCCTACAGAAATTCGAAGAATTTCTATAGGACTGTCCTGTAAAATGTTTCACATTTTATAGGGCTTCGTCGCCCCGACTTCGTCGGGGCTCCTCGCAATGACAGAGTAAATTACATAGCCAGACCGCCGTCGGCGGTTATAATTTGGCCTGTTATATATTTTGCGTTATCGGATGCGAGAAAAGTCGCAATCTTTGCTATTTCCTCTGCCCTTCCAAATCTATTCAAAGGAATTCTGCTAAGTAATTCTTTTTTATAATCATCTTTCAGATCTTTCACCATATCTGTGTCTATATATCCCGGTGCTATTGCGTTCACTCTTATATTGTACGGCCCGACTTCCCTTGCTAAAGACTTAGTTAGACCTATTAAACCTGCTTTACTTGCAGAATAATTGACCTGCCGTGGAACACCTTTTAATCCCGCAACAGAAGTTATATTGATAATATTACCGCTTTTCTGCTTCATAAATGTTACTATTGCCGATCTTATAAGATTAAACGCGCCTGATAAATTAGTAGTTATTACTTCTTCCCAGTCCTGCTCTTCCATAAGCATAAGCGCTTTGTCCCGCAATATACCAGCGTTATTCACAATTATGTCTAAACGGCCCAATTCATTTTTAACCCCTTCAACCATAACTTTTATAGCGTTATAATCTTTCACATCCTGTTTAAAAATGAGTACTTTTCTTCCTTTAGATTCAATCTCTTTTTTTATCTTTAGAGATTCTTCTTCGCTTTTTAAGAAATTAAACGCGATATCTGCACCCTGATTAGCGAATTCTTTTACAATTGCTTTGCCTATGCCGCGTGAACCACCGGTAACTATTGCTACCTTACCCGACAGCAACATTTTTTTTATCCTTCTTAATAAACCCATTTTTATCACAATATTCAAATAAATTAAACAAATTATCTTTATCAATTTCCGGAAATTTAAATTTTTTGCTTTGCAAGTGATTTTGAGTATTTGTAATATCAAATTTCGTAAAATAATTAAAGTACGGAATGTATGGCTCTATCATTTTTCTTTTAACTATTGTATATTCTTTATGAATATCTATTTCTTTTGGCTGTACAAAGTTAGGTTTTTTAAATCCGAAATATTTACTTGCCATATCTATAATATAATCAAATGTCGGTACATTTGGAGATGCAATGTGATAATTCGTATTTTTATCGTCCGATAAATTAGAGATTAGAATTATGGCTTTTGCAACAATATCTACGTTGATCAAATTTGCAGCACTTTCACTAATTGCGGGTATTCTGTCAAATAACTCTAATGAAAAGAAATGCAATGGCTGGTAAAACATTTTAAAGCTAGTTGTCATGCCGTCTTTATAGCGTCCCATCACAATACTTGGTCTAAAAATGTCTATATCTAATCCCATGCTCCTATAAGTAACAACCTGATGTTCTGCCTCATACTTGCTTTGTTCATACGTATTATTAAAATTCTGCCCTATTTCCAAATCTTCTTCCTTAAACGTGCATTCCTTGGTTCCTACAATATAAGCGGTGCTTATATGATTGATTTTCTTCAATCTGCCATTTTTCTTGCATAATAACGCAAAATCTAATACATTTTTTGTGCCATTAACATTAATCCGCCTTACTTTCTCTAACGGCCAGTTTAAATCGGTTACTGCGGCGCTATTATAAATTATATCTATTTTGTTAAATAAATCACGAATAGTACTTTTTTGTAACCCAAGATTTTCTTTTGTTATATCTCCTAGACATATATGAACACGGCTTAGCATTTCTTTAGCCGGCGCACCTGGTTCAAATACCTTTTCTAATATAGCTGTTATACGATTTCTGGCATCTTCAACGCTTATACCTCTAACTAAAGAATATATAATATCGTTAGAAGTAGACAGAATCTCATTTATTAACATCGAACCCAAAAAACCTGTTGCACCTGTTATAAAAATATTACTCATATCTACCTACTGCTAAAACTGAATTTGAGCCGGTCGGACTAAATGAATTTACCAGAATTTTATCTGCTTTTTTCTCCTGCACTTTATTCGGTATATAATCTAAGTCACAGCGTTTATCCGGTTTCTCATAATTAATCGTTGGAGGTAAAAAGCCTTCCTCCAGCACGCCTAAACTTGCCGCAAGATTCATCGCGCCTGAAGCGGAAAATGATTCGCCAACCATTGATTTTATACTGCTTATAGGAATATCTTTTGCTTTTTCGCCAAACACTTTTTTCACGGCCCTTGTCTCCATGACATCACAGTCCAGGGTAGAATTTGCGCTTGCTGAAATATAATCTATCTCTTCTTTAGAAACTCTGGATTCTTCAAGCGCGTACTGTATAGCCTCCGCAGCGCCTTCAGCCTTCGGAGAATAGATATTTTTTGACTTCGGATCGAACGACGTGCCGTAGCCCAGGATTTCTCCATATATGCTTGCATCTCTTGTTCTTGCATGCTCCAATTCCTCCAGTATAAAAATTGCTGCCCCTTCGCCAAACATTATACCGTTTCTTCTTTTATCAAAAGGGCAATTAATCTCTTCTTTTCCAACTCTTGAACCAGCTAAATGGCCTATTTTATGAAAACCTTTGTATGTCTGTTCGCAAAGTTCTTCAACGCCACCCGCTAAAACCGTATGATATTCATAAAGATTAAGCATATTCATTGCGTAATATATTGCGTCTATACTCGAGCAAAAACCTGTTGAAATCGTCGTATTAAATCCCTGTATGTTAAATTTAATAGAAATATGGCTTGCGGGAGAATTTATTACAGTATTCGGAAACAATGCCGGATTGACTGCCCTCGGCCCCTCTCTCAAGGATACTTTATCGAATTCGCTTATTGACCAGACGCTGCCCATTGTTGAACCTAAAGATACACCGAAATAATCAGTATTCTCTTCAGGAACCGGAATTGGCAATTTAGCGTCTTCTAAAGCTAATTTGGATGCACATAAGACTAAAAGAGTTGTCCTATCCAAGTTGCGCAATCCTTTAGGGCCTAAAATAGATTTAGGGTCAAAATCCGATATCTCTCCAGCAAGCTTACTTCTTAGATTTGACGTATCAAAGAGCGTTACAGGCTTTATGCCTGATTTGCCTTCTTTTAATCCCTGCCAAAAAACATCCTTTCCTATACCTGTTGATGCTAATATGCCTATGCCGGTTATTACTATGCGTTTGTCCATTTTTTACACGCAAATTTGAGATTGCTTCGTCGGCCCTTCGGGCCTCCTCGCAATGACGTTTGTTCTTATTTGCGTTCTTTATTAGTGTTTTCCTGAGCCTCGATCCAGCGGTCGATGGTTGATTTTTTAAAGCGCCAGGTAGAACCTACCTTAAAACCAGGTAGTTTACCCTCTTGAGCATGTTTGTAGATGGTAACCTTCTTCATTCTAAGGTACTTAGCAAGCTCATCGACTGTCATAAGGCTTGGTTTTCTTGTTGTTATCTCAGTCATGATTCAATTTAACCTCTCTTTCGAACTTATTTAATGCCTGAATTAATACGTATTGATATAGATTGATACGCCCTTATACGAATTTATATAAGGGCTGATGTAATGTTATATAGTGATGTACAGAGGTTTATAGTATACCTGGATTTTTGCGGATTGTCAAGGGCTGGCGGGTTTTTCTATGTTAATAACCTGTAAGGACTTATCGATTTTGCGCAGGAGGCCCCTTAAAACTGTCCCAGGGCCTATTTCGAGGTAGACCTTTATACCCTGTTCTGCAACATACCGTATTGAGGCCTCAAACAACGTTCTTGAGTTTACCTGCGATATAAGGTTTTGTTTAATTTCAAGTGGGTCCTGGGTAGGTTTTGCAGTAACACTACCTATTATAGGATACGTCGGCGTATTAAATGCAACTTTTTCTATTTCCTTTTCCAGTTTCTCCTTTGCAGGAGTCATTAAACTCGAATGGAATGCCCCGCTTACGTCTAATATAATGGCTCGCCTGGCGCCTTTATCCTTGGCAAGGCCTGCTAAAAGTTCTATATTTGTGGTTTTTCCTGAAACTACTATCTGGCCCGGGCAATTAAGGTTGACTATTTCGCAACCTCCTATACCCTTGCAAAGATCCTCTACCTGTTCTTGTGTCATACCTATAATAGAGACCATTTTGCCGGGATTCTTCTTTGCTGCCATATCCATAAATTCACCGCGTTTTCTCACCAAGCGCAGGCCGTCTTCAAAGGACAGGCTGCCAGCGGCTATAAGCGCAGAGTATTCGCCAAGGCTTAGACCAAGGGCAAATTTTGGGTTGTATTGCTGCTCGCCTTGTTGCGAATAAACCGTTTCTAAAACTCTTAATGCGGCGACCGAGTGAGTCACAATTGCGACTGAGCAATTTGAAGTTATGATAAGGTCTTGTTTTGGGCCTTCAAAGCAAAGTTTGGTTAAGTCAAATTTTAGGATTTCGTTTGCTTTATCGAAGATTTCTTTTGCGGCGGGGTAGGTATCGTAGAGTTCCTTGCCCATGCCCACGTATTGCGCGCCCTGACCGGGGAAGAGGTAGGCGACGTCTACCATTTTATTACAATCGCTCCCCAGGTTAATCCCGCGCCGAAGGCGTCGAGGAGAATCGTATTGCCTTTCTTTATGCGGCCCTCTTCTACTGCTTCTACTAAGGCAACTGCTGTTGAGGCTGCGGACATATTGCCATATTTTTCTATGTTTAAATAAAGCTTTTTATCCGGGTCTATTCCCATTCTTTTCGCGACTGCCCTTAAAATCCTGACATTTGCCTGATGAGGTATTACCAGGTCTATATCATCGCCTTTTAGTCCAAGCGGCTCTGTTGCCTTAAGCGCTGCATTAGCCATAATC
>SDBU01003574.1_pt1 | contig 19669 bp, 21 predicted proteins | sample 2277071 | NCBI WGS metagenome assembly SDBU01 (sample SAMN10397929, study PRJNA504765) | marine sediment metagenome | isolation source: marine sediment core GS08_GC12, 126 cmbsf | place: Arctic Ocean: Gakkel Ridge, Loki's castle | collected 2008 | reverse complement strand
TATTTACACCAAATCCGGCCTCATGGTGGGACTGGGAGAAAATGACAAGGAAGTAACCCAGGTAATGAAGGATCTTAGGGGGGTGGGCTGTAACATTTTAACCATTGGCCAGTATCTAAGACCTTCCTCCCAGAATGTCCCGGTAAGGGAATACGTACCACCGGAAAAGTTCAAAGAATATGAGGAAACAGGGAAGTCCCTGGGTTTTCTTTCCCTAGCTTCCTCCCCTTTTGTCAGAAGCTCCTACCATGCCAAGGAGATATGGACACACCCCGAAAAACTATAAACTCTAGTTTCCCGAAAACTCTCCCTGGAAGAAAAGCCGAGGCAAGAAAAAGGAAATGATTGAAGTCATTACTAGCCTAAAAGCTGGGATTTTTCAGGAAACTGGAGTGGTAAAATATTGACGAGCCAGGCAACCTACATTATAATAAGCCCAGACTAAGAGAACATTCCGGGCAATTCAAGGCATACCCGGCAAAAGGTGGAGCACATAAAAGATAAAATTATTCTAGGGAGGGTTTTCAGGAGGAAGAAAGGTGCCCTTATATCGGTTTCTATGTAAAGACTGTGGGCAGGAGTTTACCAGGTTAACCTCCATAGGTAAAGAGATTGAGGTTAAATGCGAGGTATGTGAAAGTTCCAAATTAGAGAAATTGATCCCCCGCTCTATCACTGGCCGAACCAAGGAAGGTACTGCTATCGGCGGGAGCTCCTGTTCTACCTGCCAGACAACAAGCTGTGCAAGCTGCTCTAAATAGATTTTATCCAGGAGATAGTGGATGAGCTTATGGGAGGGAAGGTTCAAAGAAGGTATGGATGAGTTAGCCAAAGAATTTACCTCTTCCATCGCCTTGGATAGGAATCTTTATAAATATGATATTATGGGAAGTGTAGCCCACACTAAGATGCTGGCAAAGTGTGAAATCATCCCCCCTGGGGAAGCCCGGGAGATCATCCAGACCCTTGAGGCCATCCAAGAGGATATAGAAGCCGGAAGGCTTACCTTTGATGGGAAAGAGGATATCCATATGGCCATCGAGGAGGAGATGATAAAAAGAGTGGGAGGGATTGGTAAGAAACTACACACAGCTCGATCCAGAAATGATCAAATAGCCCTGGATGAAAGATTGTACCTAAGGGATGAGATAAGCGGGATACTTCATTTGATCGTTGATTTTCAAAAGACTCATCTTCAGCTCGCCAAATCTTATTCTGAGGTTATCCTCCCGGGGTATACACATCTTCAATATGCCCAGCCCATACTTCTCGCCCATTACCTTCTGGCCTATTTTTGGATGCTGGAAAGAGACAAGGAAAGGCTCAAAAGCTGCCTTGAGCGGGTAAATGTGATGCCTCTGGGGGTAGGGGCTCTGGCTGGCACCTCCCTTCCTATTGACAGAGACTACGTAGCCAAGCTTTTGGACTTTCCTAAAATAAGCGAGAACAGCCTGGATACAGTAAGTGATCGGGATTATCTTTTAGAATTTCTGGCTGCTTCAGCTCTTCTTATGATGCACCTGTCCCGTCTCTCTGAAGATCTCATTCTCTGGTCCTCTCCTCCCTTCTCCTTCATTGAGATAGAAGACGCCTTCACCACTGGCTCATCGCTCATGCCCCACAAAAAGAATCCGGACATAGCTGAACTCATTAGAGGCAAGACAGGTCGGGTTTATGGGGACCTTATCTCCCTCCTTACTATGATGAAGGGCCTGCCCCTCTCCTATAACCGGGATATGCAGGAAGATAAACTCCCCTTGCTTCAGACGCCAGAGATCGTGAAGAAAAGTCTGGCGATCTATACTCAAATGTTAAAGAACATAAAAATCAACACTGGCCAGATGGAAAAAGAGGCCCAAGAGGGCTTCTTCGCTTCTACAGATCTTGTAGATTATCTGGTAGAGAAAGAAGTTCCCTTCCGAGAAGCCCACCAGCTCCTGGGGAGGATGGTTAAATACTGCCTGGAAAAAGGAAGGCGATTTCAAGATCTCACTTTAGAGGAATATGGCCATTTCTCGCCCCTTTTTGAAAAAGATGTCTTTGAGAGGATAAAACTCAAGAACTGTGTTTTCGGCAAAAATTCCCCTGGGGGAACAGGCAAAAGGAGCCTGAAGGCTCAGATGGAGCTGGCCAAATTGAGACTGGAGGAGAAGATATGAGAGAACCCTCATTCAATGAAGAATCTTCTTTCCAATATAAAAAGGGGAAGCTTTTCTGTGAAGATGTCTCCATTTCTCAAATTGCTGATGAAATAGGGACCCCCCTTTATCTTTACAGCCACAGGGCTCTCCTCAGCAATTATGAGAGATTGAGGAAAGCTTTTAGGAGGCTTTCCCCCCTCATCTGCTACTCCCTCAAGGCTAACGCTAATCTCGCCCTCTGTCGGATCCTGGCTGGGCTCGGAGCCGGGGCTGATATTCTCTCTGGTGGAGAGCTATACAAGGCCATTTTGGCAGGATTCCCTCCCAAAAAGATAGTATTTGCCGGGGTAGGGAAAACCAGGCAGGAATTGGAATTTGCCCTGAGAGAAAATATCTTTATGTTTAATGTGGAATCGCAAGGGGAGATAGAGCTTCTTGAGGAGCTATCAAGGGGGCTCGATGGAAAAGTAAGGGTTTCCTTAAGGATAAATCCAAACATTGACCCTAAAACTCACCCCTACATCACCACCGGTATGAGGGAGAACAAATTTGGGCTGGAGATGGATGAGGCGGAAAAGCTCTACCTTAAGCTTAAAGACTCCAGGAATATTGTACCTAAAGGAATCCATTTCCACCTGGGCTCCCAGATTACCAGAATAGAGCCCTATCTTAGATGTATTGAAAAAATGGGCAAGTTCATATCTCATCTGAGGGGAGAAGGGGTTAACCTTGAGTATATGGACATGGGAGGAGGTTTTGGTATTGCCTACCGGCAGAAGGAGTCCCCTTTAGACATAGAAGAGCTGGCCAGTCAAATCATCCCTCTTATTCAAGAGAAGGAACTAAAGCTTATTATGGAACCGGGGAGATATCTGGTAGCTAATACAGGCATAATGGTTACTCAGATCCTCTATAGGAAAAGGAGAAAAGAAAAAAAATTCTTGATTGTAGACGCAGGAATGAATGATCTTATAAGACCGGCTCTTTATGGCGCTTATCATGAGATAAAAAAAATCCAACAGCCAAGAAAAGCCTCCCCCATGGAGGTGGTGGATGTAGTAGGGCCGGTATGCGAGTCAACGGACTTCCTGGCTAAGGATAGATCCCTTCCCCAAAGCGGGCAGGGTGAATACCTAGCTATAATGGATGCCGGCGCCTATGGATTCTCCATGGCTTCTTCCTACAATGCTCGGCTTTTGCCTCCTGAGGTCCTGGTAAGGGGAGAGAAATGGGTTCTTTCCCGCAGACGAGAGGTCTATTCTGATCTGACCAAGAATGAAGCTACCAGGCTTGAGAAAGAAAATCTCATTCCTTCCTGTCCCCTCCCCTTCGTTAAACTTCAGGGCAGTGGCAATGATTTCATTGTAGTGGATAACCGAGTCAATTTAATAAAGGATAGGGGGAGTTTGGCCATGAAACTCTGCCCCCGGAAAACAGGTATAGGAGCTGATGGCCTTCTCCTTCTGGAGGAGTCTCAAAAAACAGATTTTAAGATGCGCATCTTCAATCCTGACGGTTCGGAGGCAGAGATGTGCGGCAATGGTGCCAGATGTATAGCTCGATTTGCATATCTCAAGGGTATTGTTGGTAGAACATGCAGGTTTGAGACTCTAGCTGGCATCATCAGCTGCCAGATCCAAGGAAAAAAGGTGAAGATTGGAATGGAGAAACCGCAGAACCTCCGTTTAAACTTGAGGTTATCCTTGAAGGGAAAAATTTATGAAGGCCATTACCTGAACACAGGAGTACCCCATTTTGTCCTCTTCACCCCCCGGGTGGACCAAGTTCCCTTAAAAGAGTTAGCTCCCTCCATAAGAAATCATCCGAAGTTCCGACCCCAGGGAACCAATGTAGATTTTGTGGAAGTGGAAAAGGGAGGTACTCTTAAGGTAAGAACCTATGAAAGAGGAGTGGAAGAAGAAACCCTGGCCTGTGGTACGGGAGCGGTAGCCTCAGCCTTAACCAGCAATCTAACCTGTGGAATCTTATCCCCGATCAGGGTAAAAATGAAGGGAGGGGATCTTTTGGTCTATTTTGAAGAGGCTAAGGACAACAGTTTCTCTGAGGTTTTCCTTGAAGGAGAGGCTCGCCTCATTTTTGAGGGTAAAATTAGTGAGGAGGTTGAAAATGTTTAAGGGAACCTTCGTAGCTGTAGTAACTCCCTTTAGAAAAGGGGAGATTGATGAGAAAGCATTTAAGGAACTCATTCGCTTTCTGGTGGAAAAAGGCGTAGATGGAATAGTTCCCTGTGGTACCACCGGTGAATCACCCGCTCTATCCTATGAGGAACACCGAAGGGTTATTAAGTTGGTCGTCCAAGAGGTCAGGAAAAGAGTAGCTGTAATTGCCGGCACTGGATCCAACAGCACCAAAGAGGCGGTGGAATTAACAGAATTCGCCAAGGAGTGCGGAGCCGATGGGGCACTGGTAGTCGCTCCATATTACAACAAGCCCACCCCGAGGGGGCTGGAATCTCATTACTGCCGACTGGAGAAAATTGGCCTTCCTCTAGTGATCTATAATATCCCTTCTCGCACCGGAATAAATATTCCCCCCAGCCTGATAGCTAAACTAAGTCGGTTAAATAACATTGTTGGGGTTAAAGAAGCCAGCGGCAGCATGGACCAGGTGTCCAATATCATCGCAGAGTCCGAGCCTAACTTCTCTGTTCTTTCCGGAGATGACTCTCTCACCCTGCCCATTCTTTCCCTGGGAGGAGTAGGAGTAATCTCTGTGGTAGCCAATATTTTACCAAAGGAGACCCAAGATTTGGTGTCTTCCTATCTCGCAGGTAATATTGGGAGGGCAAAAGAGCTTCATTATAAGTTATTTCATCTCTTTAAAGCTATGTTCATTGAAACCAACCCTCTTCCCATAAAAACAGCCATGGCTCGTCTGGGAATGATCGAGAAAGAATGGAGACTCCCTCTGGAGGCAATGGAAGAGGAAAATGAGAAAAAGTTGGAACAGGCCCTATCCAATTACGGACTAATATAGCCTATGAAAAGTTTATATCTCGACCCTTCCGTTCCCTCTGCTTGCCACGAAAGGGCCCTGCCAGAAAGGCGCAAGATCACTCGGCGCTGGTGGAAAGAGAAAATTCATCAATACCGAATCCTAGTCTCTAGCTTAACCATAGAAGAGATAGAGGCACTAAAAACCAGAGAGAAGAGAGAAGCTATCCTCTCTCTAATATGTGATTTCCCCTTAGTAGAGATAACTCATTCCGCCGAAAGATTAGCTAAAAGCTACATTCACCAAAGAATCATCCCCCTTAATGCTCTCAATGACGCACTGCATATAAGTATCGTGGCAACTCATAATATAGGCATCCTCCTCAGCTGGAACTTTGCCCACCTGGTGAAACCCCAGGTAGAAAGAAAAGTCAATGCTTTCAATTTGATAAGTGGCTATCCTAGAATAAGAATTGCTAGCCCCAAAGATTTGATGGAGAAAGAATCCTTATCATGACAAAAAGAATTACCATTCCTACTCACTCTAAGACAGAACTGGTCGATATAACCTCCGAGATAGAGAAAATAGTAGAGGCCTCAGGGGTAAAGGAGGGGATATGCTGGGTATTTATTCCTCATACTACGGCCGGGATAACCATCAATGAAGGAGCCGACCCTAGCGTGAAGAAAGACATTCTGTCCCAACTAGATAAACTCATTCCCTCGCGAGAGAGTTACCAGCATCTGGAAGGAAATGCTCCTGCTCATATAAAGACATCTATGGTAGGCAGCTCACAAACTCTCATTATTGAGAGTGGAAAGCTCCTGCTCGGCACCTGGCAGTCAGTATATCTATGCGAATTCGACGGCCCCAGACACCGAAAGATCATAATAAAGATTAAATAAGAGAATAGCACCTCAAAAGGAGGAAAATTCATGAAAAAGAAGTTAAAGATAGCGATTTTCGGCTTAACCGCTACCTTTTTAATCCAGAGCTTTTTCACAGGCTCATTATGGGCTAAAGCGTGGCAACCATTTGAGTTCTCTGGTAGATATGAAAAGTACATATATGAAGCTAAAATAAACAACCAACTCCTTTACCATACCTTCTTAGTTGAGCCTAAGGATGAAGCCTTCGAAGTATCTTACATTTTTAAACTCACTGGAGTAAAAAGAAAAGATTTGGAATATGGATTCTCTGGCCAGCCATTCGGCGGGATAGAGACCCTTAAACCCATCCTGGGGGCTATTTTCCAGGAGCAAGAATTCAAAGTAGGGGATAAACTTCTTATTCCTGGCATTGGATCTCTTGCCTGCACCGGTGTGGAAACTCTGGCTGGTCAAGAGGGCAAGGTTTTCGTACTATCACTGGCCGGATCAAATACCAAAACTGAATTTGTGATCAAGGAGAACTTAGGACTACCTTTGAGGCTAACTATAATCAATGTTGAAGGAAACCGGGATCTAGAGATCAAACTAATAGAATACGAAACTCGCTAAGGAGAAAAAGTGCCTCGGATCTACATTGGATTGGGTTCAAACCGAGGAGATAGGCTAAAGAACCTAAAATATTCCCTATCTCACATAAAAAGGGAAATAGAGATAAGGAGAGTATCTTCTCTCTATTTAACAGAACCCGTAGGAATGAAGGGGAGCTGGTTTTTGAACTGTGTCCTCGAAGGCAAAACAGAGTTGGATCCCAATAAGTTAATGGAAACACTGCTCGCCATAGAGAAAGAGATGGGCCGGGTAAGAAAAAAGGAGAAAGAAGAGCGAATAATTGACCTGGATCTCCTGCTTTACCAGGGGAGGGTACTCAAAGAAAAAGGCCTTATTCTGCCTCACCCCCACTTACATAAGCGAAGGTTCGTTCTTGTTCCACTAGTAGAAATCAACCCTCATCTTTATCATCCCGTCCTGAGGAAGACGGTGAAGGAGATCCTGAATGGACTTAAGGATTCCTACCGCATTGACAAACTCTCCAGAGATTTTTGACAGGGGTGAACTAATTGATATAATTAAGGTTAAATTTTAAAGAGATATTACATTGAAAAGCATGACCGCATACGGGGAAGGGAGGGAAAAAACCGAGGAAATCGACCTCCTCCTCCAAATAAAATCGGTTAACCATAGATTTTTAGAACTAGAAATTAAGTCTCTAAGACAGATTCCCCTGCGCATGGAGGTAAAAATAAGGGACAGGGTGAAAGTCAAAGTAGCCCGGGGTAAAGTTACCATTAATATCCGGATAAAGAGAATAAAGCTACCAATTTATAGTATCATGGCTAATCAGGCACTAGCCTCCCATTACTATAAAGTCCTCTCTAAACTTTCAGATTCCCTGGATTTGAGGACGCGGATCTCTCTCTCACATCTGTTGAATCTTCCCGAGGTAATTTTCTTGGAAAGATCGGAGGAAAACGAGGATAAGATGGAAAAACCGCTGTTTAAAGCTTTAACTAAAGCTCTAGCAGAGTTTCTCCAGATGCGGGAAAGAGAAGGCAGAAACCATCTTCGCAGCATCAAAGCTTGCGTTAAAGAAATAAAAAAATCTCTTTCCCTCATAGAAAAAGAACTCCCCCTGACTCGGGAAGACTACCAGAGAAAAATAAAGAGAAGCTTGGAAGAGCTTCTAGAAAAGGAAACCAGGGCAAAAATCATAAGTGAGATTCCTCTTCTCCTTTCTCGAGGAGATATCAGTGAGGAGAAAGTGCGGTTTCAGTCCCATTTAGAGGGACTCAAAGGAACCTTAGGGATGCCGGGACCTATAGGAAAAAGATCAAGTTTTATACTTCAGGAACTCCACCGGGAAATCAATACCGTAGGAGCAAAAACAGATTCTTTTGCTATCTCCCGGCTTGTGGTTGAGATAAAAGACTATCTGGAGAGAATCAGAGAGGAAATTCTCAATGTTGAGTAGAAAATTGAGTCCGTGTAGCGGAGGGGAAATTTGCTAAAGAAAAAGAAGGGACTCATTCTTGTAATCTCTGCTCCATCCGGAGCCGGCAAAACCACCTTGTGCAAAAGACTCCTGCAAGCTTCTTCTTCATTTATCTCTTCGGTGTCTTTTACCACTCGCCGTCCCCGTAAAAATGAGATTGAGGGAGTAGATTATTATTTCGTTTCTCAAAAAGAATTTCAAAAGATGATAGAGAAAAAAAGATTCATAGAATGGACCAAGGTTCACGGCCATCTGTATGGAACCTCGGTCAAGCTCCTTGATCAGGCCATAAAGGAAGAAAAAGACGTACTTCTGGAAGTAGATGTGAAGGGAGGAGCCGAGATCAAAAAAAACTACCTCCAGGCGGTGCTCATTTTCCTCCTTCCTCCTTCCTGGCAGGAGCTGGAAAAGCGTTTAGCTAACAGAAGAACGGAGGATGAGGAGAAGGTAGCCCGGCGGATAAAACAGGCAAAAAGAGAGATCGAATATGCCCCTCATTATGACTATTTTATAGTGAATGACGATATCAACCGGGCCTTGGAAGATCTATTGGCTATAATCCAAGCTGAGCGCTGCCGAATGGATCGAGTGGTTAGAGAAGAGGTTAGAAGGCCCGAAGAGTCCTAAAAACTGAGGAAAGGAGCATTAATTGAATAAACTATCCACTGATGAACTGCTGCGTCAGACAGGAATAGACAATAAGTACCTGCTGACCCGTTTAGCTATCCATAGGATGAGAGAGCTGGTTAGGAAAAAAGATAAGAAAAGCCTGGAAAATCCCAAGGATAAGCTTCCCAGCTTTGTTTTAAAGGAAATCGCTGAAGGCAAGGTAACAATGAAGAACCTGGTGATCAAATATAAGTAGAAATCAGAGAACTAGACCCCAAATCTCATTCCTCTAGTGAGAGCATCCTGGAAATTGGGAAAAGCAGCCAATTCTACATACTCTATATTCCGTGAAATCTTCTCCGCTTCTCGCCAGCATTCTTGGGATACTAGAGCCATAATAGCTCCTAAGCTGGCAGCGTTTCCCACACTCTTCACTTTGGCTTTAGGAAAGGTAGGAATAAGACCTATATATTGAGCACTTCTTGGATTAATATTATTCCCGAAAGCCCCTGCCAGGAGAACTTCATTTACCTGGTCTTCTTTCAATCTAAGCTTTTTTAGAAGGATCTCTATACCGGCACGTATGGCTCCCTTGGCTAATTGAAGTTCCCTGATATCATTTTGGGTGAGGATAATAGAGAATCTCCCCGCGGATTCCTTCTCACTAACCAAAAGAAAACTACTACTCCCCTCCTTCGTCATTACCCTCTGATCCCAGATTTTCTTGAGGGGCGGAAAGAGAATACGCCCTGAGTCATCAATAATCCTTTGTTTAAATAATTCGCTAACCGCATCTACTAACCCACTCCCACAGATTCCCCGGGGTCTCCCACCGCCTATCACCCCCACTTTCACCCTTCCTTCCTTTAATCTTACTCTCTCAATGGCTCCTTTTTCTGCCCTCATCCCCTGAGAAATACGTGCTCCTTCAAAGGCTGGACCAGCAGCAGTGGAGGCACAAACCATCCGTCCATTTTTGGATAGTATGATTTCTCCATTAGTTCCAATATCCACAGCCAATCTTAACTTTCTATCCTTTTGAGTAAAAAGAGAGGTAGCCAGGATAACTCCAACTACATCACCACCCACAAAGGCAGCTATATTAGGAAAAATAAAAAGTACCCCTCTCTGATTGATCCTTATTCCCAGATGTGAGGCCTTCAGTTCTACAGGTTTCTTAATTGCGGAAACATAGGGATAGAGAGCTAGATTTAAAGGATTTATACCTAATAGAAAATGGTGCATAACCGTGTTACCTACAAAAGTTGCTTTATATATATAATTTCTTTTTACCTTTGTTTTCTTGCTTAGTGACCGAATAATCTGATTGATAGCCTGGATTACTTCCTTCTGTAGAATTTTTAGCCCATTTGAATGAGATTGGATAAAGTTGATCCTAGTAATTATATCCTCTCCCCAGGAGAGTTGAGGATTTAAAATAGTATTAGTAGCTACCTCCTCCCCTGTATCCAAATCCACTAAGATACCTACTATACTGGTTGTTCCTATATCAAAAGCTACACCAAAACTATTTCCTCTGGTATCTCCTTTTTCTACCTCAACCAATTTACCATCACTTAAGACAGCTGTTAGTTTGAAATCGGCTTTCCTTATGAATAGGGGAATCTTTCTTATTAACTCTAGATCTGAATCTGGGGTAGAAATTCCTTTCTCTCTGAGAGATCTCTCCACCCTGGATAAATCATCAACTTTATCCTCTAATGTGGGGTGAGGAAGAGAAAGATGGACTTTTTTAATCCGGGGGTTGATAGTTATTTTCCGGCTTATTTTATCAGTGAGGATTTTAGGAAAGGAGATTAAAGAAAGAGGGTGGATCTTTACTCGGCTCTCTCCTTTAATTAAAGTTTGACAAGCTAATCTCCAACCTTCTTCTGAATAAGAGAGATGTTTTTCTTCGGCTAAAGTTAGAGGAGAAGCCTTCCCCTCTAACTTAATTCTACATTTTCCGCATATTCCCTTTCCTCCACAAGGAAAGTTTATTTGAATTTTTGTCTTCTTTAGTGCTTCTTTTAAACTAGTTCCTAAAGTTACATAAATGGTTTTCTGGAATTCGGGAAAAATTATCTTTGCTTTACAATCTCTCATAGTATTTAACTTATTAATTTAACCATATGTTTCAGAATTTCTTTTTTTCCCACTACTCCCACTACCTGACTTACTACTTCACCATTCTTAAAGAAAAAAATAGTAGGAATACTCCTTATACCATAATCAGCTGCTTTACCGGGATTTTGATCCACATTCAATTCGCAAACTTTTATTTTTCCTTCAAATTCCTCACTTATTTGTTTAATTAAAGGTTTCATTTTAAGACAAGGATTGCACCATTCAGCCCAGAAGTCTACTAGAACAGGTAGGTTAGTTTCTATTACTTCTTTTTGAAAATCCTCTTCTTTGATTTGCTTGATTTCACCCATGTTTATCTCCTATTTATTTTTTAAATTTAGAATACTCTTTATACTATTATATTATCTTTATTTATCTTAGTAGTAGTAGTAGAGGTTGTGAATTGTGGGGAGAACGCTTTAAATCTAAGAGGAGGAGGAAAAAAATTGGAGATAATTCGTGGGATAAAATCTCTACTTTTAACATTATTCCACAAAAAAACCATGGTTTAGTTTTAATTCTCTTTTTATACATAAGTTTTCCCCAGGATCTTAAGAACTTTTTAATAGTTTTTTTAATTCTGTAAGTTCATTAATTAAAACTTTATCTTTCTTTTTTCTCTCTTCTATTCTTCTACAGGCATACATTACTGTGGTATGGTCTTTTCCTCCAAAGTGACTACCAACCTCAGGGAAAGAAGCTTCTGTGAACTCACGGCAAAGATACATAGCGATCTGTCGGGGAAGGACAATGGATTTTATTCTCTTTTTGCCTTTCAAGGCAGATTCTTTCACTTTATAATATTTACCTACTACTCCTTGGATTTTTTCTATAGTTATAGGTTTGGATTTCCAACCAGGGAGAATACCTTTTAGTATTTCTGACACCAGATCCAGGTCTATTTTTTGTTTAAACAGAGAAGAATGAGCCGACAAACGAACCAAGCACCCTTCTAACTTACGGATATTATTTTTTACTCTTTCTGCGATAAATAAAGCTACTTCATCGGGGAGCTCTATGTTTTCTATCACCGCTTTCTTTTTTAGTATGGCAATTCTAGTTTCCAGATCCGGCCGTTGAATATCAGCAATCAAGCCCCATTCAAAACGGGACTGTAATCTTTTTTCTAAAGTAGGAATTTCTGAGGGAGAACGATCACTGGAGAGAACAATCTGTTTGTGTGCTTCATAAAGAGTATTAAATGTATGGAAAAATTCTTCCTGGGTACGCTCTTTCCCGGCCAAAAAATGGATGTCATCCACTACTAAGATATCTGTATTTCTATACTTTCTTCTAAACTCTATTGTCTTATCATCTCTAATAGAGTTTATTAACTCATTAGTGAACTGTTCTGAAGATAAATAGGTGAAGTTCAATCCACTTCCATCCTCCATAACATAGTGGCCAATAGCCTGGAGAAGGTGTGTTTTACCCAACCCCACTTTTCCATAGATAAATAGAGGATTATAAGCCCGGGAAGGAGCCTGGGCTACTGCTAAAGCAGCAGCATGGGCTAATCTATTACTATTTCCAACCACAAAATTGTTAAAATGATAACGAGGATTTAGTTTTGAGGAAGAGGAATTCTTCTTTATGGGTGTTCTTTCTTTCTTATGTGCGATTTTTTGAGGCAAGATAAACCCAACCTCAATGGGGCTACTAACTATTTGTTCTATCTCTTTTTCTATGAGTGGCAGATATCTTTTGTTAAGCCACTTCCTAAAAAAATCGTTGGGAACCTGGATGGTTAATTTTATTGCAGTAAGGGATTGTAATTGGATGGGTTTAAACCAGGTTTTAAAGCTCTGAGGTTTAATCTTTGTTTCAATCCTGGAAAGGAGCTCCAACCAAACATTTTCCTGGTATTCATCCATTCAAGAATCTCTTTACCGCCCCAAAACTTAATCACAGGTTTATCCACAGCTGTGGATAACTCCAAACTCTTAAAAATCGAGGAAAAGAGACGAGCAAAAAAGTATTTTCATCATCGAAAGACCTTTCTCATGGTACTCCTACAAGTTATACACAAAAGGAGAGATAAGATATCTATACTATTGATTTTATAGAGAGACCCCTTTTTGTCAAGTTTGACAGAGAACCCGGATTTTGTTAAAATAGGTTGTATAAGCACTTCTCAAGGAAGAATAATGGAAAGACTATGGACTCCATGGCGCAGGGAGTATGTTTTAGGAACCAGAAAAACAAAGGGATGCATCTTCTGCCAGAAGGCAAAAGAAAACAAAGATGAGAAGAATTATGTTCTTTTTAGGGGAAAAGATTGCCTAGTAATGCTCAATCTTTTCCCCTACACTAATGGCCACCTTATGGTGGCCCCGTACAGACATGTAAAGTCGGTAGAGAATCTCACTGAAGGAGAAGCTAAGGAAATGATGAAAATTCTTTGCCAAATGGCCAGTCTTCTCAAGGAGGTTTTACATCCGGAGGGTTTTAACGTGGGAATGAATTTAGGAAAGGTGGCTGGAGCCGGGGTGGTAAACCATGTGCATCTTCATATCGTTCCTCGCTGGAAGGGAGATAGTCATTTTATGTCTGTTCTCTCAGATACCAGAGTTATTTCTGAGGCTCTGAAGGAGACATATAACCAGCTAAAAGCGAAGCTACCAAGGATTAGTATGAAAAAATGGATTTAGCGGAAAGGATATCCAACTGGATCAAGCAAAAGGTTGAGGAAGCGGGGGCTGAAGGAGTTGTAATGGGAATAAGCGGAGGAGTTGATTCCTCGGTGGTGGCAAGTTTGGCTAAAGGAGCTGTAGGAGAAAGACTTATCGGGGTAATTATGCCCTGCCACAGCGAACCCTTAGACGTCAGGCATGCATCGCTCGTGGCTGAGAAGCTGAAGATAAAGACAGAACTAGTGGTTCTGGATTCTCTTTATGACAAATTTTTGGAGCTTCTTCCCTCTGGCAAGAGGCTAGCTTTGGGTAATTTAAAGGCCAGACTGAGGATGGCTACCCTATATTTTTTCGCTAATAATTTGAATTATCTGGTAGTTGGTACAGGTAATAAGAGTGAAATATCAGTAGGATATTTCACAAAATATGGAGATGGAGGTTGTGATATTCTACCTTTGGGGGACCTTTTAAAGACCGAGGTGAGAAAACTGGCAAGAGGGCTGGAGATTCCAGCGGAGATAATTAATCAGGTCCCCAGCGCCGGTCTGTGGCCAGGTCAAACAGACGAGGGGGAGATGGGTCTAAGTTACGAGGATCTGGATGAGATTATATCAGCCATAGAAGTGGGAAAGGAACCTGTGGGTGGGGGATCTGTGAAAAGTAAGGGTTTGATAAGCAGGGTGAAGCGGCTCATAGAGAACTCCCGTCACAAAAGGTCTCCTATCCCGGTATTCAAAACTACCGCCCAGCCGGAGCTATGAAACTACTACGCGGCTGGGTATAGTCAGCAGGATTCTTCACACCCAATAGACTTTAAAGCCTTCTCTGGCAGGAATCACTTTGCGGCAAAAGAAGATGAGACAGAAGAAATATGATGTTATTGTGGTAGGGGCAGGCCATGCTGGTTGTGAGGCATCTCTGGCCGCCAGTCGGCTGGGGTGTTCCACCTTGCTTTTAACCATGAATCTGGATACCATCGCCCTTATGTCCTGCAATCCTGCCATTGGTGGTTTGGGCAAGGGCCAGCTGGTAAAGGAAGTAGATGCTCTGGGAGGGGAAATGGGCAGGGCTATCGATAAGGTAGGTATACAGTTCCGCTTGCTTAATACGGGAAAAGGCCCGGCGGTGAGATCATCCCGGGCTCAGGCAGATAGAAAGAAGTACCGTGAGTATATGAAGATAACTTTAGAAAAACAGAGCCGTCTTGATTTAAAACAGGGTTTGATAGAGAAGGTTCTCATTGAGAGGGGACAGCTGCAAGGAGTCCAGACGCATTTGAAAGAAAGATTCTTGGGCACCGCAGTAATTCTCAGCCCGGGTACTTTCCTTAATGGCTTGATTCATATTGGGCTCCTTCATTTTCCGGCGGGAAGAATGGGTGAGTTTCCAGCTACGGCTCTTTCCCAGAATCTTAGGGATCTGGGATTCAGGGTCGGTAGATTTAAGACGGGAACCTGCCCCAGGCTGGATGGGAAAACCATAAACTTTTCCAGAATGAAGATACAATACGGGGATTCCTCTCCAATTCCCTTTTCCTTCTCCACTCAAAGTATTACCTACCCCCAGCTTCCTTGCTATATTACTTACACAAATTCCCGTACCCACAGGGTTATTAAAGGTGGCCTGGATCAGTCGCCTCTTTATACCGGGGTAATCAAGGGGACAGGGGTCAGGTATTGTCCCTCCATCGAGGAGAAAGTGGTAAGATTTCCTGAGAGGGGAAGACACCAGATATTTTTGGAGCCCGAGGGAAGGGAAACTATGGAATTTTACCCTAATGGGCTTTCCACTAGTCTACCTGTGGATGTTCAATATAAGATGCTTCACACCATTGAGGGGCTGGAGGAGGTGGAAATCGTTAGGCCGGGCTATGGCATCGAGCATGACTATGTAGATCCTACCCAGCTTTTTCCAACCCTGGAGACCAAATCGGTAAGGAATCTTTACCTGGCTGGTCAGATTAATGGAACCACCGGGTATGAAGAAGCAGCAGCTCAAGGCCTGGTGGCCGGGATCAATGCTGCCCTAAGAGTTAAGAACTCCCGGTCTTTCATACTTGATCGCTCAGAGGCCTATATTGGGGTATTGATTGACGATTTAGTAACCAAGGGAACCAATGAGCCTTATCGTATGTTTACCTCCCGGGTGGAGTACAGACTTCTCCTCAGAGAGGATAATGCGGCTCTCCGGCTTGGGAAGAGAGGCTACGAGATAGGCTTGATAGGAGAGGAGGATTTTCGAGGAATTGAGAGCAGAAAGGTAAGAATTGAGGCAGAGCTTGCAAGACTTAGAAAGATCAGACTTACCCCCAACAAGAACATCAATGCCAAACTCCAAGAGTGGAGCAGTAGCCCTCTCAGCCATTCTCTCTCCTTAGAAGAAGTTCTTCGCCGCCCCCAGATTTCTTATGAGAGACTTCAGTCTCTGGAAGGGAAAGAGGCAGGTATCTATCCGCCAGAAGCATTTCAGGTAGAGGTGCAGGTTAAATATCAGGGTTATATCCAGCGCCAGGCCAGGGAGGTAGCCAGGTTCCAAAAATTGGAAAGGACAAGAATTCGCCCAGATTTGGACTTTGGCAAAATTCCCGGGCTCTCCCATGAAGTTAAAGAGAAGCTGGATCAACTTCGGCCTCTTTCTTTAGGACAGGCCTTCCGTATCCCTGGGATAACCCCGGCTGCCATCTCGGTTCTTCTGGTCTATTTAAAAAAAGGTAAGAGGTACTAGTATGAGAGACCGGGGTAGGGGAGTCAAGAGGGAAAAGGCGAAGGAAAATTATGATGAGCTAAGAAAACTGGCTCAAAATATGGGGGCCTGTCTCTTTGGGGTAGCGGATGTTAATCCTATTAAAGATGAGTTTCTCTTACCTTCCTCCCTGCTAAAGCATTTGCATAAGGGACTCTGTCTTGCCGCTCCTGTATCTGGTGAGGTATTGGATGATATTCAGGGCAGACCCACCCCTCTTTATTATCATCACTATCGGCAGCTGAATTTTTTTCTTGATCGAATGGCTCTTGAACTCAGCCTTTTTCTCCAGAGACAGAGTTGGAGGGCTCTGCCTATCCCCGCCTCTCAGATCGTAGACTGGCAAAAGCAAAGAGGCCATCTTTCCCACAAGAAAATTGCTGAAAAAGCAGGCTTAGGATGGATAGGGAGAAATAATCTTCTTATTAATCCAAAATTTGGTGCCCGGATTAGGTTAGTAACTATCCTCACCGATATGCCCCTTATGGCTGATGAATCTATTCAAACAGATTGTGGAAAATGCAGGAGATGTATTTCTTCCTGTCCTGCTCAGGCCATTAAGGAAAGTTTAGAGGAGTTCGATCATCTGGGGTGTTTTGAGCAGCTCAGGCTTTTCCAGAAAAAGGGCTATGCCGCTCAGCACATTTGTGGTATATGTGTGAAAGCCTGTTCCGGGAAGAGAGCAGGCTCTGGTTCTAACCTGGGGTGAAGCTACTGCGAAAATACGCTCACCGGCTCTGTCTCTCTACCAAACAGTAACTGTTAAATTTTCGGTGGACAAGGAAACCCTGAGCGGAGGCTTGTCCCCTGTCGGGTATCCGGTAGAATAAAAGAAGGGGAAACCACACTGAAAAACTTCACCACATAAAAGAGGTTATAGAGTAATTGCCTGCACCGGTCTATCGAGAGCGGGCGGGGGTACCTGTGAATTTTCCTGGGTCTTGAGGTGCTTTTCACTGAGAGCGAAGAGTTTGGTGCTCAAAAGGGCCTGAATGTTATTAAGGGAATGAAAATCTTATTCGATTTCCTCCTCTATAAAGGTCTTAAAGTCCCTCATATGGGTTGGAATACTATAAAAAAAAGGGGGGGTTAATGTCAGAATTTAGTGAGGTCAGGCAATGAAGCAAAAGCCTTATCAGGGCATGATAGCTATTCTGGACTTTGGGTCTCAATATAATCAGCTCATCACCCGCAGCGTGAGGGAGTCTGAAGTTTACTGTGAGCTGGTTCCTTTTGATATTAGTGCTTCTCGGCTTCTCAAGTTAAAACCTCAAGGTATTATTCTCTCTGGTGGACCGGCCAGTGTTTTTGAAAAAAGGTCCCCTCTTCCCCGGCGAGAGATATTTGATTTGGGCGTTCCCATTCTGGGGATCTGTTACGGTATGCAGGTATTAGGCTATCTTCTAGGGGGTAAAGTGAGCCCCACCCCTGAGCGAGAATATGGAGCAAGCAAGCTGTATGTAGATGAAGAGGATGGTCTTTTTGAGAGAATCTCCTCCCCTACCCGGGTATGGATGAGCCACGGCGATCAGATTAAAAAACTGCCTCCCCAATTCCAGATCCTTGCTCATACATCTACCTGTCCTGTAGCCGGGATAGGAGATGCCAAGAGAAAGTTATATGGAATTCAGTTTCATCCGGAGGTAGTCCATACCAGGGAGGGAAAGCAGATCTTTGAGAATTTTCTCTTCGGGATATGTGCTTGCAGCAAGAACTGGACTATGCATTCCTTCATCGAATATTCGGTGGAGGAGATCAGGAAAAAGGTAGGTAAAGGGAAAGTGGTCTTGGCTTTAAGTGGTGGGGTGGATTCATCCGTTACGGCTATGCTTGTTTCCAGGGCTATTAAAGACCGGTTGGAGTGTATTTTTGTTAACAATGGGCTTCTCCGAGAAGGGGAAGCTGAGGAGGTAAGGAGGACCTTTGCCCAATATTTGCATCTCAATTTGCACTATGTAGATGCCGAGGAAAGATTCCTGGCTAGACTCAAGGGCCTCGCCGATCCAGAAAAGAAGAGAAAGGTTATTGGTGAAGAGTTCATCAAAGTATTCAGCGAGGAAGCCAGAAAAATGGGGGAAATTGATTTTCTGGCTCAGGGGACTCTCTATCCAGATGTCATCGAGTCTCTCTCTGCTAAAGGAGGACCTTCCGCTACTATTAAGAGCCATCATAATGTAGGAGGACTTCCGGGTTTTATGCACTTTAAGCTTCTGGAGCCCCTAAGGGATCTATTTAAAGATGAGGTAAGAGTCCTGGGAAGAGAATTAGGCCTCTCAGAAAATATAGTGAGAAGACAGCCCTTCCCCGGTCCTGGACTGGCGGTAAGGGTGGCAGGGGAGATAACCCGGCGGCGTCTTCAAATTCTGAGAGAAGCTGACAAAAGAGTACAGGAGGAGATGAAAAAATATAAAGGAATTAAAGATATCTGGCAGTCTTTTGCCGTCCTCTTGCCGGTAAAGAGCGTAGGGGTTATGGGTGATCAACGTACCTATGAATACACCGTGGTCTTCAGAGCCGTCACTAGCAGGGATGGAATGACGGCTGATTGGGCAAAACTTCCCTACCATATCCTGGAAGGAATTTCCCATAGAATAATCAATGAGGTAAAAGGGGTCAACCGGGTGGTCTATGATATCAGTTCAAAGCCGCCCAGTACTATTGAGTGGGAGTAGGAAAAGGTGCAAAAGTTATTCCAAGCTAAGGTATATATCAGTTTAAAGAAGGGTTTGGCCGATCCTCAAGGATCAACTATCAAAGAAGCTCTTGAGTCCTTGGGTTACCGAAACTTAAGCGAGGTACGATTTGGCAAATATATAGAGGTCAAGCTCAGGGCAAAGGGTAAAAAAGGGGCGGAGCAAAAGCTTAAAGAGATGTGCGGAAAACTCTTGGTCAATCCCATCATCGAGGAATATAGCTATTATATTGAGGAAGAAGGGTGAGATGAAATTCGGTGTTGTGGTTTTCCCTGGCTCAAATTGTGATTATGATTGCTATTATGTAGTTCGGGATCTCCTGGGAGAGGAAGTTGATTTTATCTGGCACAAGGAGAGGAGGGTGGAAGGTTTTGACTGTCTTATTCTTCCCGGAGGATTCTCTTACGGTGATTATCTTCGCACCGGGGCTATTGCTCGATTCTCTCCTATTATGAAGGCAGTAAGTGGCTTCGCCGCAAGAGGCGGTTTGGTCATAGGTATATGCAATGGCTTCCAGATTCTTCTGGAATCGAACCTTTTGCCGGGAACCATGATGAAAAACAAAAATCTTCGATTTATCTGTAGGCTTGCAAACATAAGAGTGGAAAATAATCTCACTTCTTTTACTAATCTTTGTCAAATTGGACAGGTTCTCAAGGTTCCTATTGCCCACATTGATGGCAGCTACTATGCGGACGATGAGATCATAGGAACTTTGGAAGAGAATAATCAGATTATTTTCAGGTATTGCAATGAGGAAGGAGGACTAGCTCAGGAGTCAAATCCCAATGGATCAAAGGATTTCATAGCTGGTATCTGCAATCGGCAA
>SDBU01003573.1_pt1 | contig 19671 bp, 18 predicted proteins | sample 2277071 | NCBI WGS metagenome assembly SDBU01 (sample SAMN10397929, study PRJNA504765) | marine sediment metagenome | isolation source: marine sediment core GS08_GC12, 126 cmbsf | place: Arctic Ocean: Gakkel Ridge, Loki's castle | collected 2008 | reverse complement strand
TTAAGTGTTATCGAAAAAAATGACCTTATGTTATCATTTTACTCTAATTAACCCATGACCCACCTCCTTTGTTGAGTTTGGTTTTGCTTCTAGCATATCATGGCTGACCCATTACAGAACAGATTAACCATCACCCACTAACTTGTTTTACTTATATTCAATCATATATATTAGCAAGCTGAGACTATTTGTCAATTTTCTTGCAGAAACCTCTCTAACGTTGACAAGCTCTAATGTCTTTTAGATTTCATAGAGGGTCTTATGGAAGAAGAAATTGCTTTTAAATTTGGGTTGTAGGACTATATCAGAAAGCTAAAGTAGGGGGCGTAACGAGGTCCTGCCTGAGGTTAGCCAACATCCTGCTCGTCAAATATTCTTACAAGCGGTTCTTCCCAGCCAAAGCAGGTTGATTGGCTACAGAGCTTTCCAAAACCTTTGATGCAAGCTGGATCAAGCTTGGCATACTCTTGAAGCATATCAACTACCTCATAAATAAATCCGCCAACTGTGCCGTTGGAATCATCAACACCTCCCTGACATAATTTCTTATCAAGCCGCAAAAGGGTATCAATTAATAATTTTGCTGTCTGTTCACTTACCGGTAACTCTGAAACTAATTTTGATAAACGAGCACATCCTTCATCAAGCGAATTCTGATAAGCAAACCAGATCCGAGAAGGTCCAGTATAGGCCTTAATGTATCTCATTGCTGAAGTGATGGCTTTTTTGGCTGCTGCTAATTCTCCTTTACTTAATTCTGCCAACTGTCTACTACATACAGGATTACTAACTATTCTTTTATCTTCTTTGCTTAATCTTTTACCATCCATAACTCTATAAATAGCCACAGCCACCATATGCTTGCAAAGCGTGTCATGCTGGCCAAGATAACAGTCACAGGTACCGCAGTCGTAATGACGAGCAGAGACAAAAACTCGATAAGGTTGCGTACCTGACACGACAGCTGAATGACCACCAAAATCCTCTTTAAACTGCGTTACTTTTCCACTTTCATACAAACTAACCGCCCGCTCAAATGTCGGCCCGTCTGTGGCAAATTTTATTTTGTCTAAGTTATAAGCTGGTCGCATAAAAAATCTATTACTTTTCACCCCCTATAATTGCTCCTGTGACGCGAGATTGAGCGGATGGTAACAATTTGTATACTTTAAAGTATTATACTCCTAAGTACACTATCTTGGGAACAAAGGTCAATTTGACCATGGCCATATTTCAGAAACACCCACCTTCACACGGCTTTAGGTATCATCATCGCAATGATCTAAAATCTTGAACTGAAAATGACGCTATTTTGAAATGATACTCTCTCTTCCATTGGTCCTTGATAATAAGATCTTTTCCACTTTTTAAAGTGCTATGGACAATTCTATCGCCATTAATATATTCGTACATATCATTGCTCCTTCACATTGTTATTCTACTTGGTATTGTGGTCAATCTATTTATATGGATTCGATTATACTCTTGTTTTGAGTTCCTCTTTTACCCTTTCGGCAAGATAGACCTTCATCAGGGACTGGTAGGGGATGTCTTTTTGATGAGCGATGTTCCTTAATTGTTCAAATAGCCTTTCGGGCAGCCTAATTGAAATGTGTTTGGAAGAAGGACGCAAGTTGGGGAAATATGCTCTTTCTGCTTTTGACCAGTCAATATATTCACTGGAATCATGGGTGCTCCAAAATTCACGTTCCTGACCCTCGTTCTTAAATTTCGGCATCTTCTTTAATTTTTTCATCGTATATCTTCCTTTCTTTTTTATTCATATCCCTTGCAGAAACAACCCTTATCATTCCCCTTCGGATAGTAAAAACTACAAAAAGAAAACGACCTTCGTTTGTCACACCTAAAGCAGAAACACGTTCTTCTTGGGTGACTCCTCTCTTTTCTACTTTTGTTACTATCGGTTCGTTAAAGAAAATTTCTTCGCATTCAAGATGGTGAACCCTGTGTCTATCCCAGTTTTTGTTTATGTTGCCTTGGTCCCAATCAAAACTTTTAGATTCAGGAAAAGATTTCATTTTTGTATATTTATATTATATACATTTCATCGTCTTCGTCAAGATCCGCACACACGAAAAGAGATTGCTTTGCTTTTGGCAATGACAAGGGAGGAGGGATAGACAATGAGATTGCTTCACTTTGTTCGCAATGAGAACTTACCCCCTCACCCTCCCCTCTCCCCTATGGGGGGAGGATTGAAGTGAGGGAAAAAAGGAGATTCCTATACTATCAAGCTAAGGTGAACAGGATGGACACAAATTGGTTACAAAAGGTGAGATGAAGAAAGTGACCGAATAAGGTGGGTCCTGAAACCTTCTTTAGTAAAGGGATTGCTGGTGCGCCTGGCAGGACTCGAACCCGCGGCCCGCGGTTTAGGAATCCCATGACCCACCATTCTGATAGCCCCACCAAATGAGCGAATACTGGATCCAGACTAGCTTCTACCTTTCTTGTGTTCCTATCAGTTTAGCCGAATTTGTATGAATTTGTACTGACTATAGTCACAAATTGGTCACAAGATTTAGTCGTCGTTTTTCGGTTGAAAACGGTAACGTTAGGTGAGTTCGGTTCGAGTCCTGTGCGGGTCTCCTGTCTGAACGATTTTCGCGCACTGCGTTCAAGATTTGAAAATACGCCAATAGCAAGAGGTCAAAGAAAACCATCCACTTTCGGCTTGCCATCGGGAAAAATCAGCAGATATACCTTTGCTCCGGCTGACAAAAGAAATGGACTCTCCATCCCTCTCCCGTATCCTAAAAACGGTCTGTGAAATTTTTGAATTTTCCTCCTCGCTTCCGACTCCTTTTGCACTAGAAGAAATAAAAATAGCAAGTAATGAAAAAATGGCTTCGCAATCAATAAAGCCAAGACTATTAACCTTCCAAGAATGTGCGAGTTACTTAAGAACAAGTTCGTCTACCCTCCGTCAAACGGTAAGGTAAGGGAAGATTTAACATAAAATATCGTTCGCTCCGCCCCATCTCCCTATGAAAGACTTCCAGAGTAGAGATGAGGGAGAAGTCGGGGTCTTCTCAGGATGATATAATTTTTGTATCAGTATTTGAGTTGGAAATCCTTCGAAAAAGTATGGATGTTTTTCTTTCAACCAGTTTTTTGCCTCTTCTTTATTTTGAAAATATACTAGAGCTGGAAACAAAATGTCTAATATGGCTCCTACAAAACTGATGCCATTTTCCAGGGCTGCACTGCAAATTTTATTAATTGAACTGCTCGTTGTCCGTCTAATGCTTTCCCAATTCTCTCCATCTATTTGATCATATTCTATACAATCCAACCCAAATTTTGTAATTTTAATACCGTAGTTAACGGGATCCTGCATTATTGCAGAGTCGATGTTAATATAAAACGGGCTCATTTTTATGCTATCTATGTTCCCCTTATTTTTTTTAATAAAGTTGACCGTCCTTTCCGTATCTATCACATTTTCGTTGATGTGACCGATGATTAAATTGACATGATTCCAAATGCCGACATCTGAGGACCACTTCAAAATTTGTTCAACCTGCCGAACGGAAAACTTTTTGTTCATTCGATCCAATATCCGCTGACTTCCAGATTCTACTCCCCAACGAAGTACTCTGCAACCAGCAAGATATAATCTCTGAAGTAAATCTTTGCTCAAATTGGCTGGCCGACCGAACGCATACCATTTTAATTCCAATTTGTCTCTCAATAAATAATCACATAGCTCAATAAGCCAATGTCTACTGGAATTAATTAGTTCGCATTCGAAACTAAATAAAGTCGTGCCGTACTTCTTAGAAAGTGACTTTAGCTCTTCAACGACTTTTGTGGGACTTTTGAGCTGGAATTTTTCTAAGAGACAACGATTGCAAAAGGTACACCTATATGGACACCCCAGTGACAATATATACTTCAATATCGAAAAATTAAAGTCTATTTCATAGACAGTATCCATTACTTCAACATATGTTGATAAAGGTAAACCATTGTAGTCTGGAGCTGGCATATGATCGATATTTTCACTTTCTTCTTTGTTAATAGTGATTCTAGCGCCTTTTCTATGGCAAAGACCAGGGATTTCTGCTATTTGTTCCTTATTATTTCTGCTTTGGATTTTGTCTATCAAACGTGGAAGAGACTTATACGCCTGTCCTACTAACACAAAATCTATAAAATCGTATTTTTCAAGCATCTTCAGAGCATTTTCTCTTGTGAAAACTCCTCCAAATATTATCTTAATGTGCATTTTTTCTTTATGTAACCTTTTCGCAAATAACAAGGCTGTAGCAAATTGTCGCAAGCTCATAATTGAAAATCCTACGGCACCAAAATCGTCAAGCTTCACCAAGTTATATAAGTTGTCAAATGTTTTTTCCATATCAAAGTAAGTTGTGTTTTCTTTAACATGTTTATCTACTCGCAGGAAATCTGTGATTAACTCCAGATCAATCCTTTTTGTGCTATTCCCAACTCGCTTATTATGAACATAACACTTCAACTCTAAATCCTCCTGTTCGACATAGTGCCCGTTCTTTCTTAAAATGGATGTAAGGGTTGCTATTCCCAAAGGGGGTTGGGGCTGAAATCGAATCCCTGCTGGAGTATATAACAGTTTTATTTTCATACCACTCTTTTTATTTTAGTAGTAATAAGGTTGTAAATACTTTGCAATCATGCATCATATTGCTAATTTTGATAAACTCATTAGATTGATGGGCAGTTTGCTCAATTGTGGCCCAAACAGCCGTATCATAACCTGCGTTTCTGAAAAATGCAGCGCATGTTCCACTACCGATGCCTATGATTTTAGCTTCCAAATTTAAAGTGAATTGAATAGCTCTTCTTAAAAGCTGCACCACAGGACTATTAGCTTGCGTCGGGGGAGCAGCCTTCTCACAGCGAATTTCTTGCACATCTATACTAGGTTTGACCATTTTACCATCAAGTAGCTTAACATTTCTTTTCTCAGTATTTGTTACAACGTCCCTAATTTTCAATAGTACACGCTCCAAATCATAATGAGGAAGAATTCTACAATCCATATAAAATATATCTTCTCCCGGTATAGTATTAAGATTTGGTAAATTGAGATCTCGACGAGTTGGCTCAAAAGTAGAATGTGGAGGTTCAAAAAGTGTGTCCTTGTGGTCAAATTCAGAATAAAGCGTCTTATATAATTTACAGAGAAGCTCGGAAGCTACTTTTAGAGCATTTATTCCCTTGTGCGGTCTGCTTGCATGGCATTGAATTCCTCTTGTGGTAAACTTGATAATAAGTCTGGATTTTTCAGCGATCTCTATGGCGTCTCCCTTAGGTGTTCCAGAATCAGGCACTATAATCAAATCTGATTTCTTAAAAAGATTCTGTCGCAAAAGGTATTGAATTCCTTTTCTGCTTCCTTCCTCTTCGTCTGCTACTATAGCTATACAAACCTTTCTACAAGGTGGTACGCCTTCCTCCGTCAAGGCTTTTACAGCATAGAGCGCAGCAATTAACTCCTGACCATTATCTTCGACACCACGACCATATATACAGCTATCTCTAATGACTGGCTTGAAAGGATCTGTCTCCCATTCTTTGACATCCCCAGAGGGGACTGTATCCATATGTACCACAATCCAAATAGTCTTATTACAATTTTCACCGTTTAGTTTAGCTATTATGTTTGGTCTATATCCAGACAGTACACGATCATCTTGAGTATTATATGGAAGGATTTCATCGAAGCCAAAATCAGAAATCAGATTTATTAAAAATTCTGACCGTTCTACTTCGCCGTTTCCACGGGATAGAGGGCCAATCGCAGGAATTTTGCACATTTCTAGTAGAGATGAAGTCATTTCTTTCTCAAATGATTCCACTCTTTTTAATACTTTTTTTATAATTTTTTCTCTCTTAGTCATAACCGCTTCTTTCCTCTTTGTCGGTACACTGGTAATCCAATTTACAATAACGACAGTACAAGAAAGGGCCTATAGCGTGGTTAAAGAGTAAAAGATAATTTTCTAGTTGATGCTCAACGTCGATCAGAATTCTTTCATTCCATATTTCCTTTAAATCTGGATATCCCTTTGTCACACAAGGTGGGAATCCTTGAAGAGTCGTTATAATTTGGTTATTTTGAAAGATTTTTATCGTCTTCTCTAGGTAGATCTTGACCAAATCAAGATCTGTTGGTATTACCCTCTTAAAATTTGATTTAGTTCGCCCTATTATGAAAGGGAAAGTTAACAATGCTCTTTTCACACCAATGTTAGAAAGAACTTTTGCTATGTTAGGCAAAAATCTCAAATTTAACCTATTTATAACTGTATTAGTTCTAAGAGGCAAACCGCACTCCAATATGTTTCTGATTCCGAGTATTTTCTTCTTAAAATTATTTAGTGTTGAAATCGTATTGTAAAGTTTTGAGTTGTGAGCATGAAATCCGACGAGGACTTTGGAAACATATTTCAGACTTCTATTGGCAAAATCGAGGTTCGAAAACATTATAGCATTAGTATGTAAATAGAGAGTTGGTATCTCTAAGGTTTTAATATGGATTAATACATCGATAAAATCAGATCGTACAGTAGGCTCTCCTCCTGAAAATACAATCCCTCTTGTTTGATAATTGCTATAAAAATAGTCTATATTAGTTTTTATTTCCTGAAAGGTCATGGCTTTTAATCCTTTTTTATCCTGGAAGTCGCAAAAAAAACAGTCATCATTACAACAATAATTTGGTTTGATTTCCAAGTAAAGGTCTTTTAGATTTATAAAGGGATTTCTGCTCATGGTTCGATCCTCTTGGGACCCTTGTAGATTTCTTTGGGTGGCAGCCCAAAAGTTTTCAACGCTGTGCAAAGTTCTTTTTGTGTAACGCCTTCTAAATCCTTACCTTCTAATGTAGCTTCGATGGCTTGCTTCATGGCTTTTACTCCATCTCCAACACCACGTGGATGCCCATGAACTCCCCAACCTGCAAATATGGCTATGTTCGAAGTTACGCAAAGTTTCATGTTTAAAGGAACTAATCCGGGATGCATCCCTGCAGTACATACAGGTAAACTCGCTTTTATGTTAAACCAGCTGTTAGTAGCCGCAGAAATGTTATTTCTTATATCACTTGCGCGGGTTGCTTGAACTCCCCCTATTATTCCCACGGAGAACATGTCTACACCAACGAGCCTCAGAATTTTTAACAGAACCAATGTCTCTATTCCAAAATCTTCACTTCGAGCAAATGCAGCATAACCAGCCCGATGACCATATATTGGAAGACGTATAGATCTATCTTCAGATATACTCTGAATGGCCGATAAGCCGACGCATACCGAGGCAATTAACGCAATATCTGCGCCAAGTTTCTCAACTCTCTCAGCGGTTTCGTTTAACATATGAGCAGATGTTGTGATATTCACGATATAGATTGTCTTATTACCCGTCTTCTTGTACGCTTGATTGAGGAGCTTTCTTATTTTAGGTATCCTTTCCTCGTAAGAACAATAATCTGCATTTACAAATTTCTCATCGTCTTTTATGAAATCCGCCCCATTCAAAGCTATGTTATAACAAATTTCAGCATATTCTTCTACATTAAGTCCCATGGTAGGTCTCATTATGACACCAAGAAGCGGTTGTTTTGGATCGCTTTTACCGAGTTTTTCTCTAATTCCTTCCCAACCGAACTTTGGCCCTTTGAATCTATTTGTGATGGTTTCGGGTAAGTCGATATCGATTAGACGCAATTTTTTTGCATCAACATCTGCAAAAAGTGCCCCAGCCACAATTGCAAGGATTTGGGGTAAACCTCCAGCTACATCGAATATAGTTTCGGGATATTTTACACTCACAATTCCTCTATTTATAAAAAGTCTCTGTTTATTGTGAGCAATGTGAATCGAAGAAAACTCCTTGACTCCTTCAACTCTACCCTCACATTTTTCTACCCTTTTCTTTGCTTCAGCCTCTAGAAATTTCATTTCGGAATATCGAGATACCCCAATCGTTTGTCCGCAAGCGACCCGCTCCGCAAATTCATACAAAGGCATCGTAGTTTCTACATAATAATCTGCTGAAACCCATTGCCTATTGCTGACGTCGGTTTTCATTTGCCCTCACCTATTTTAATTTTGATAATTATATAAATCAAAGACACAAAACTTAAGCAAAAGGTTCCGACAATAAAGCGGGAATACCACCAAAGAAAACAACCTAAAGCATTCACTTCCATCAAAATGATCCAAACAAAGGACAGAAAAAATGTTGACACAAAAATAACTGCCATTAGCTTCACGAGCCTTAAGTACCTATTTAGGGATTGTAGTTTTTGAGTTATTTGGAACCTCCGTTTGCCCTTTTCAACATCTGGAAATACTTGTATTTCAAAATCCTCAAGCGATTCAAACATCGAATAGTAGGTTTGAATAAATCCAATAACAGCTACAAAAATCCCAGTAACAGTGAGAGAAGTATAACAAATGAGGGAAGCTATGTCTACGTTATTTTCGATCATACAGCCCTCGCATTCGAAGTATTTCACTTACCAGTTGCTTTCCATAAGACTCGATCGATTTTCCGCTCAAATTTGCAGATTTACAAATAGGTAATTTTAGTCTCCATGCTACTTCCTCCCTGATCATTTTAGGGCAACTATCATTTCCCAAGTACCCACTCAATATTATCCTATTTTTATCATAACCTAGAAACTCTGACAGGTAAAAGATGCATTGACAGATGTTTTCATAATTCTGAGGGGCAGCCAGGATAATTATATCAACAATATTCTTGAAACATAAGTTTTCTAGTAAACATAAATTTGGTTCTTCGCTTAAGTTTCCAGCAAACTCCATTATATGGAAGTCAGATTTCTTTTGCGAAACAAAATGATAAGTGAACTCGATACTTTTTTTTACAAAGTCGTCATAATCTTCTACTGTATGAGACGATATACAACCTGTAGCATCTATGAAGTCTCTCGACTTAAATCCTGCGAGATCTATTTCAATTTGTGAACTAATCTCACTGAAAACACCGGATCCCTCCTGAAAGACGTTAATCCAATCCCTACAAAAAGGCCCTCCCGTTTTCTTTTCAAAAGTTACTATGTACTGCAGCTTATTCAATTCTTGAGCTAACGCTTTGGCACATGTCGTCTTTCCGCTTTCCATGTCCATACCTAATATTATTATCGTGCAACATCTCTGTCTCTTTTGTACAACTTCAGAGTAAAATTCTTCCCTGAAGTTGGTAAGTTTCAAGGAGTTTCCTTCCTGATCTACCATCACGCCGATAACTTCAAGTTCTACAGGTTCTTCATCACCATAATTGTAATTCAAGAAGCCTGCAATGTTCATTCGTCCAAGATTGTGAATAGTTTTCCCGCCATAAATTTCTCCGTTTATTTCACCAGTGATAGGATTAAATAATCCTCCTGCAAATGACAAGGTTGAATATCTACTCCCGACTACTATAATAGCCTTCTTCCCTTCATAGTCCCTGATATCTTCGTTTACAAACAGATATTTGCCACTTTTATAATAGGCCCTTTCAATCATATTGCTCCTAAAAGCAAGTTTCTTTTTCCTACCTTTGGGAATCTTTTTAATCTTGCAAATTATTAGATCGTTATTGGAGGCTTTCCTGTACGGATCGTACACAATGAATCTCGATTCTAAAAAATGCGGAATTGCGTGCCTTAAAGCAGTTCCGCATATTATTTGTGCTTGATCAAATCTTATTTCTCCCATTTTTTGGGGCTCATAATGCTTCAATGACCTTTAAAAGGGAATCATCTACTTCTACACCTTCTACTTTCGCTTTTTCCATTAGACGGTCGCTTCCTTCACCCGGGATGAGTATTTCAGAAACAGAAGGTTTCTTTCGAACCGATTTTATTTCCTCTATGAGTTGAGAAACATTAGCTTCGAAAGATTCGATACTCACAAATATTTTAGGATTCATTACTACAAAAAGATAGCCTCTGCATCCCTTTACTGTTTTTCCAGCTTTTCCACCTACTAAAGGTCCTGCAAGTATCTCTATTGCTAACGCCAAGCCATATCCTTTGTAAGTATCTATAGGCAGAAGTGCTCCTTCTAAGGCTTTATCTGGATCTGTTGTAGGATGGCCGTCTTTATCAATAGCACAATCGGCAGGGATTTGTTCTTTGGTTCTTTTAGCTTCTCTTATATCTGAAACAGTGATTCTGGAAAGAGACATATCTAATGCAATAGGTCTAGTTTTAGATGGAATTGCAATAGATATAGGATTCACGCCAAGAACGGGATCGATACCGCCCCACGGTGTTATCCTGGCACGTGAATTGCAGATTATGATGCCAATCATGCGTTCCCTCAATGCCATTCTTGCATAGTATCCAGCTAACAAAAAAGGATCTGGGTTGTAGGTTCCAACTATTCCAAATCCCTGCTGCTTAGCTTTTGCGATAGCCAAATCCATCGCATATTTTGCTACTATTGGTCCGAGATTGTCTCCTCCGTCGATCAGAGCAGAATACTCGTTTTCCCTGACAATTCTTATGTGTTCTCTCTTGGCCGTTCTTAAAACGCCAACAATTCTGGGCAAATGTGCTAAACCATGCGTCTTTCTTCCTCTCATTTCCGCATCTATTATTGCGTCTGTGACAATCTTTGCATCTTCTTCAACCAAGCCCTGTTTCCGTAATCCCTTATTTACCATCTCTCGGAGTTCACTCTCAAATACTATAGCCATCTTTTTCCTCCTTTTTGAATTCTAGGTAGTGCCAAAAATAGAAGACCTTTTTCGCCTATTTTCACCCTATATCAAACAGAAAATTCTCTCATATTAAGGGGTGGTAAAGTTTTCATGATTTTCCCCTTTTCCTTCCCCGTTTTTGCTTATCTGGACAGGGTTACTGGAAAAGCCCAAGTCCTGACAGGCAGATAATTAGAGGAAACCTGGCATTAGGTAATCTTTCATATTCTTTTATGTAACTTTTGATAGTACCGATTTTCTAATTTCCTCTTTCATGAATAATTTAAATTGTTTAATAGACTTTTCATTTGCCACGAAAACCCTCCAAAAATATTTTCTTTAAAGGCAAGCGGAATGTCATATAACTCGTTTGTATCCAGGCTAACTGCGGATATCCTTCAAATTTGGCGGTACATATTAACCAACTTCGGATATGCCACTTTTAACTGACCACTACTTCACCCTCTTTCTTGGTTTGAACTTAGGTTATCCAATGGACTCTTAATTCTACCAATATCTTCATTGCTAACACGGGTATATATTTCAGTGATCTTACTAGTTTTATACCCCAAAATCTCCTGAATATAGCGCAGGCCTGTTCTGCTTTCAAGGAGATGTGTTGCAAAACTATGCTTTAGGCTGTCAATTGGCACTAATTTTAATATTCTTACTACTCTGCAAACATTTGAAGATATCCTCTCAACAGTTCGTGTTGTTATGTATCTTTCTTTGTCCTAGTCTGATAACAGCCAGTTCGTGGAAGAATAGAGAGAAGAAATGATTGCTGTCCCCATTTCTTGAATGGGCTCTCAAAATTGAAAATATTCTCGACTCTCTACAATGCATATCGCGGTAAAGTCTCATCATCCAATAATTTTTGTGGCAAATTTTTGTCCTCATCTTCCCCATTTTTTAAAGCTTCCTATAATATTGTCAAGTGACCCCTCCCATAGAAAAAGAACTTCAATGCTGTATTCAATATTCAAGCCTGAACTTTTACAAAATAACCTAAAATTTAACAAAGCACTCATCAAAGTTTTCAACTTAAAAGAGAACTATCCCTACTTCCCTTTTGTAGTATGTTTAAAAGTATATAACATCTCCAATATTTTCAGCCGTACGAAGTTTAAGACCTGAAAAACCAATAAGTTGCGCCAACTTAGCTTCTATAATCGCATTCTTACCCGGTAAAATTTTCTCTATATGGAAAATAACGCCAAATCCTCCTTTTCTATTAAATTTTCCTATGTTAATCGACGTAAGGGGATATTTACAAGTGTTGAAAATTTTCAATATGAGATATTTGCCTGAAGAAGTGTAATTTGCTTTTAGGGAATGAATTATTGTCTTTCCTCCCCATGTTAATCTTACAAGTTTGTTGGGTAACAATGATTGCACAAATCCAGTAATATGAGGGGCTGCTAATATTAAAGTTGTACCATACTTACTTGCTAATTTTCGTATTCCTTTGGCTACAATAGCTGCCATTTCAGAATTAAGAGTAGAAACAAATTCATCAGCAATCCAAACGGGCTTCCCAGAATCACAAAGTTTAGCCATAGCAAACCGGTATCTTTGGCCATCGGATATCTGATTTGGATGTTTAATATATAAATAAGCCTCTGTAAGCCCAAGAGAATTCAGGAGTTCAATGGCCTCTTTTATATCCTTTCCTTTTTTAACCTGCTCAACAAGAGGCAAGGATTCATCCCAGTGAGTACTAAGTACAGCAATATTTCTCAAATCATGTCCTGTAATTTCCCCTGTCATTTTTATTTCTCTTTTTAACTTTTCTATTGGGGAAGTCAAAAGTTTAAGTACAGTGCTTTTCCCGCTTCCACTTGCGCCCGTTATTAACACAATATCACCTGGTTGTATAATTAGCGAAAAGTTTTTAATAACGGTAGAAAAAGCTTGTTCAGAATCTACTCCAAAAACTTCTTTAACAATAGAAGTCCTCTTAGTAGAACCATTTTTTACTTTATAAGTAACGCAGACTTTTTTGAACTCCATAGGTTTTTTTAATTTAGTATGTGGTAGCACTATTTTAATTTCTTTTTTAAAAACTTTATCACCTGCCATCTCTTTTATTCTATTTTTTACTTGAGTTGTTAACGGATAAACTAAATATGGTTTTGGCTTTTGTTGTTTCATAAAATCATAATTGTGAAAATTTTGCCGTGATTCAAAAGCCCCACTGCCGTATCGAGGCATCATAGATTTTTTATAATTCGCCGTATAACCAAGATTGACAAAACCAGCTTTTTCAAAAAATTTGTGGTATTCGATCATAGCAGCAATAACTTCCACCGTGATAGGTGTGGAATTATTAATATCCCAATATTCTTTAGCATATTGAACCAAATGCTTTGCCACAAGAACTCCAAGCCCCATCCCCCTGAACTCGGGATGAATTACTATACGAGGAATACGTGCAATCTGATTAATCAGGCCACTCCTCATCTGCTCGGTGAAATTACAATTAAATAGCCTAAAACGGGGACCGACGGCAGGAACTGTAGCAGAAAGAATACCGAATCCCACAATACCGTATTTTTCATCTTCGGCAATAAGAGCTGTTCTTCTTCCTACTATTTTGTTGAATCCCTTTCCCCGGTAATGGAATTGCTCTAATTCTTTGGCTTTTCCCCAATCATGATAATTAAGTCGTTCTCTAAAGGTCACGACAAACTTATGCGGTGGAACATGTATAACCTCCTTTTTGCAGTAAGGAGGATACAATTTTATTTTCTTGATTTCACCTGTTGTTCTATCATTAATAATTTTATAAATTCCACTGAAACAATGTGTATTGGGAATAAACTCTATCCTATTACCTGGCTTAACATAGAGGTACGGCCTGAGCTTTACTTCGTCCCCATTGTTTAACTTTAACAAAGTATAATTCCCATTCTTGCGAACAGATTCTACTTCTAATATAACGCCTTTCTTATCTTTGTTCATGGTATTTAGCAAGAATTAAGTACGCTATTCTACCTTTCCCATTAACATGATATCTTATGCTCGAACTATCTTTTCTTCGTATATCATCAAGAAATTGAACTATATCGTCCTTTTTAACTAAAATATTGTCTTCAGAGAGCATTTTTGAACAGCACCAGTCCACTAAAGCATCTATATCAGCCAATCCATATACTTTGTCCTTCATTCTTAGATACCCATCTAACAAGGTCTCCCATAGCAGCTTGCCATGTAATTCCAGATTATAATGAGTCGGTGCTAAGTTGAGTATCTTTGCAATTACATAAAAATACCGGTATTCATCAAAAACTTTTTCCATAGTTTGAAAATTCTGAAGTTCTTGAACTATACTCTTAATCGCTGAAATGCCCTTATAAGTCTCTGACTCATAAAATTCTTCGTCTTTATTCTTCTTAATTACTAATACACCTATGTCTTTAAGAGCTTCAACAATGGGTTTTACCTTATGAGGCAAAGTAGAGGATTTATAGCTTTTCCCCTTCATCTGTTTATGCATTTCCTTGAACCTTTGTTTAATCCTTATTTTCTGCCTGAAATCTACGGCCATATTACGATACTCTTCATAAATTTTCTCAAATATATCTTGTATGTTCTGAGCTAATTCAGAGTAACTAATTTGTCCTTTTTTATTTATTTTCTTCGCTATTTCTAAAATAAGTGCTCCATCTGTCTCAAGAAAATACCTCAAATAGGTCACCTTCTCCAATTTTGTTAAGTCAAAAAGGCAGTTTACGGAGTCTTCTGAAATCTTATCCTTGCTAAGATAAGAAAGCACAGAGCTGATAACATGCCCCTTCCAACTCCATATCATGTTATCCTGTAAGAATCCAAAGTACCTCTTCTGAGCTACTAACAGAGTATTCGCTGCCACAGATCTGTAAGTAGGTTCTTTCCGGGCAAGCTTGGTTTCTTTCTCGTTTCTATATAGTGTTTCTAAGAATTCAGCCAATCTTTTAGAAACAGCTTCTGAAGGTAAGGATCTATCCGGGTAAGTACATTTAGAGATAAGAATAGAAAAATTGCCGGGTCTTAGAGACCGGGTATGAGTTTTTATAATGAATCTTGTCTCCATTAATACTCGACTCCATGAACAGTCAAACGAGGTCTTATTTTTGCAACAAAGATTCTATTTGCTCTATCGTTGGATACAACAGCATAACCTAATGGTAAACTCCTTACAAGTTGTTCAAATACTCTCGAAGTAACCCTTTCCCTTCCAAATTCAAAGGAATCAGGAACGAATGTATTAAGCATCCCCTCGGCTGCTGTTATATCATCCTTCATACTAATTGAATGAATTATAAGTACATCTGCATTTCTTCGTATTGCAGTATCTAAGGCAGAAGGGTTCTGCGTTGCCACTATGATAGACAAACCTAAATTTCTTCCTTCATTCACATATTTTCGAAGTGGCCTACTTGATGGAACTATACCCCTGGCAGGTATATAGTTATGAGCTTCGTCTATCAAAATCCATCCTCTTGGCAATCCTTTTTCGATTTCAGCCAAATACTTATCATACTTTTCCAGTGCTTCTTGAGCTTTCTTCGGCTCTTTTTCTTTTAAAGACTCATAACGAGAAAGTTGCACTGATGATAGCCTTTCGTATTTATCAGAAACACTTCGTAACTTCATTATATTTTTTGTAAGGATTCCCACCAATAAAGATCTGAGATTTTGGTCTAAATCACGAAGCAAGAGGATGGATATCACACCTAGAGTAAATATCTCCTTGACATTTATGCCAATACTTGAAAAAACGGGGAGTCTTTTAATAGCTCTCCATCTATTTCGCAATGCATTTATCGTCTGCGATTGATATCTTGCTTCAATCTCGGGACAGTTGTCAATACAACTCAAAAGGTCATCGATAGAATGATCTGAGTTGGCCACAATGGTAGCTCCATTATTATCTATATATCCTTCAATCACTACTTTCTCGTAAACTTCAGATATTAGTTGCCCCATTGGATCGCTATATGTGTCTACTTCAAATAAACAGGCCCAATCTTCAGCCGTTAAATCACACGGTCTTATAGTAATCTCTTTTGATAGCCCTTCCGGAGGAGAAGGAGTTCCCTTGGGATAAAACAAGATTATGTTAAATTCCTCATTTTCCAGACCCCATTTTTTAATCTCTTGAATCTGGCTATTATCTCTACCATAGGTACCTACAACGCTATGAGGCATTGTTATAAAAACATTCATTGAGTCAATCAAGAGAATAGCCTGTTTTTTATCGCCCTGCTTAATCCAATTATTTGAAGCAAGACCTTCAACAATAACCCCTAATGTATATGTTTTCCCTGATCTTCTTTTGCCCATTACATAAATAGCGTGGGCTCCCTCACAATCCAGCCAGACATTTTTCCCCATTAGCGCCCTTCCCCTGGCATCTGGTGAATGCTCTACGGCCTTCCCAATAAAGATAGCTTCTAATTCTTTACTCCCTGGAAGTTTGCTTACCAAAATATTTCGGTCGTCAAATTCTGGAACCGAAAGGTTCTGCTGGAATGTATATCCAGGGTCTATTCTAAAGATAGACTTTGGAATGGATTTTTTCATCGACTCTCCTTTTTTATCCAATTATGTCCCTTGTAATAATAGGTTTTTTCATCAGATAAGACTTCCCTGCTGCTTGTGTCATTCTTTGTTCAAGCTCTCGTGGAGTCATAATATGTGTCAATCCCACTTTTAGAGCTTCTATTGCCTCTTTTGTAAAAGGGAAGAAATCTGGCTCAATTTTTTCACTTATCTCTGGCTCAATTTTTTTAATTCTTTGACTAATATCTGCACTCGGGACTCGCACATAATTTAGAACTTCCTTGATAAAAGTATCTGCATCGTTAGGATCTATTTCCGGAATTTCAATTAAGCCGGATTTACCTATCCTAGTCAAGACAGGCCCACCCTCACCCCCAAAGACATCTGGTAGCTCTCTTATATTTCTTGTGGAACATCCCATAAGAACAGATACATCTCTCTGGTTCGGGTCAACTAATTTTCTGAAAGCGTCTTCAAAGGTAGACCCTGTTTCTTCACCAACATAACCAAGCCTATCTAATTCATCAAGAATAAATACCAAAGTTTGATTCTTAACCTGTTTCAAAACTCTACCAAGTATTATGACAAATTGAGCTAATTTTGCGGGTTGAGCTTCTGTTAAGGCTTGAGTTTGTCCCAAACCCGTGAGGTCTCTTTCAGGTACACTGACTCCAGAGATATATCTCCAAAAAGAAAGTTTCTTAGAGGGATCTGCCCCAAGAAGTGAAGCTATGGCCCTTGATAACTCTTCATCTTCTAACGTTTCCTCCAACTTCTTTAGCAGATCCTCTCGCTGAACAAGACCGATATTTCTAATTAATTCTTCGAATAATCCCACAACAAAATCTCGCCCCATACTTGTTATAATTCCATGATAAAGATGTAGGAAGGTTGCCTTTCTTGATAGATTGGGACACTCAACATATACAGGACGAATAGGAATCATCTTCCCGAGTTCTATAGAGAGCGTAAATAGAGTATGGGTTTTGCCTCCCCCATACACTCCCCAGAATAGCCGTTTCGGTGGTAGTTCCGTTACCAAGTCAGTTTGCAACGACTCCACAATAGAAGGAATATCAACACGCGTTCGTTGAGCATAAAAATCTGCATCATCCTTTGGATCAAGGATGAAATTAGGCCTTTTAAGACCAAACCACTTTGCAAGTCCTTCATCAGTCATGGTCACACCTCCTCTAAAAGTTTTCCTTCTTCTTGGATTTTTTGGAAGAAATTAGTCAACTTTCCCAAAATCTCGTTATCATTCTCAATTTTTATCCCAAGTTCAATACTGTGGCGACTAGTGAGATTTTCAGAGCCAAAAATCGCCCAGTGAACCCCTCCATATGGCCCGGGTTCACTGATATAAAGTTTGGCATGAAGTTTTGCATTAGTTATAACTGTAACGTCTGCTCCAATATGTTTTAGTTCTGTAACACCATTAGTAAGTCCTTCCGGATAGCGATATCGCCTGAGGGGTAATGTTACTATAAAAATCTGTATACTGTTATATCTATTCATTGCTTTTAAGACTGAATTTTTTATCCTATCCAGTTGTTCTTCCTCTAATCGGATCCAGGGTGAACAAATGTATATCCTTATAAAATCCGACCTTGAGAGAAGAGTATCGATAAATAAGCCTGTAATATCTTCTGTTACCAACTCATAAGGTTTGAGTTCGGGATATAAATAGGTTAGTTTCCTATAAACTTCTGTGAGATCTTCTTTGTCGTTAATTGCTCTAAGAAGCAGTAATACTTTTTCACCTAATGAAGATATGCAAAATCCTGATGTAGCCCCTTCTAAAAGCCCAGCTGAGGATAAGTCAGAAAACAGCCTGTCTGTTATTCCTGCTTCTTTTGTTAAACCAGATACTTCATCCGATGAAAGAATCTTATGTGCCTCGTAAAACTTATCCAAAAAGGGGAACGCTCCTGCTTGCCCCACTATCTCACTCATTAATAAAGGCTTCATTCAAACTCCTCGCTTGGCAACATTACATTCTTTAAAACCTCGCTCGCAAACTTTGCATCTATTATTTTTAATTCTCCAGTCTCAATTTTAGGCTCAGCTTCTTCCAGGACTCTATTAAAAAATTGCATTATTGTACGAGGCTTTGGTTGATCTCTCCGCTTACTCTTTTTGGCGCTTTCTTTGATTAAACTGATAACCTTGTGTACTGAGTCTTCATTAAATGGAAAAAGTAGATTTGGAGCAATAGTTTCAGGATTTCTATAATAGGTTAAAACATCCTGGACAAATTTATAGGCTTCCTCAATAGACAAAGGCGGAAGTAATAACGGCTTCTCAATCCCGATTCTATCCCTTATTTCTGACGATAACCACGAGGGTAATTTCTTTTCTTCCGGGAATCCAGAGAAAGAAATTATTATTGACAAAGAAGCTGGGCACCTATTAAAGATTGAATGTAGAGAACTGCTAATCTCTTCACGAGCAGAAACTCTACATTTCTCTATGCGTTGAAATTCATCTATCATCCATATAGTTCGAACCTGACTGTCGGGATTATTTAGACTAATAAGCCGGATTATCCAAGAAATTACCTTAATACAATCTTCCGCTGTCTGGATTGGCTTTGATATACCCGCTGTTTTCAAAGTACGCAATTCTTTACATTCTGCTCTTAACCATCGGATGACTATATCTTGTTGTTCATCTGTCCCTCCAATATGCAAGGTGAAGGCACTTGATAAATCAGGAGAATCAAAATAAAGCTCCTTTTGAACCTCGTCACCATAAATCTTTGAATATACATCATCAACGATATCCATGTTCACTTATAATGGACCCCATAATTCGGACATTATGCTAAGATACAGGTAAGCTCAAAAAGGGAGATCCATTATGGCAAGTATACGCAAGAAATATCCACCGAGTTTCAAAGCGAAAGTAGCCCTGGAAGCTATTCGAGAGGATAAGACCTCGGCCGATTTGGCGAGCCAATATCAAGTTCATCCTTCTCAGATACGAAAATGGAAAAGTATGGCTCTCAATGGTATGATCGAGCTCTTTACCGATAACGGACAAAAAAGAGATAAGGAGAAAGATCTCTTCATTGAGGAGCTCTACAAGGAGATTGGACAATTAAAGGTAGAGCTTGACTGGCTTAAAAAAAAATCTGGACTTATCAGCTAAGGAGAGGGTTTTGCTTATCGAGCATCAAAATAAAATGATACCGGTAGGAAGACAAGCAGAGCTTTTAGGAATAGCTCGCTCAACGGTATATTATCAGCCAAGGGTTGATCCCTATAACTTAGAACTGATGCACTTAATTGATGAGGTGTATACCAAGACTCCCTTTTATGGCTCCAGGAGAATAAGGGAGATACTCAAGAGAAGAGGCTATTTTGTTAACCGAAAGAGGATCCAAAGACTGATGAG
>SDBU01003572.1_pt1 | contig 19679 bp, 30 predicted proteins | sample 2277071 | NCBI WGS metagenome assembly SDBU01 (sample SAMN10397929, study PRJNA504765) | marine sediment metagenome | isolation source: marine sediment core GS08_GC12, 126 cmbsf | place: Arctic Ocean: Gakkel Ridge, Loki's castle | collected 2008 | reverse complement strand
CTACAGGGACTATACCAAGACAGATAACAGAATTAAGATTAGCAGAGTTACAAGCAAAACCAGTTAGACTCTTAGGGGCAGAGATTGTTACGGGGCCGAAGAGTAGCGTTACTGTTGTTACAGGATTGAGACAAACGCCGACGGCAAGACAACAGTTAGAATTTTTAATACCTACCACCAGAACGGGAGTAACAGCAGGGGGCAGAACTCAATTTGCCGTAGCTGGTGGAAGAGGAATTTCTAGGACAGAAGTGAGTTCTTTTGGACTTGAAGGTATTGTTCCAAAGGGTCAAGAGATATTAAGATCAACACAACCCTTCTCATTTACTGCTAGGGGGGTGAGTGGTTTCCAGACTTCTTTAAGTCTTCCTCGCGGGGGTTTTAATTTAAAATTTACTTTGGATGATGAGATAACTGGGGGAGTTGGCAGTTTAGATTTGATAAGGGATGGATCTAGGACAAGGGCCGCTTTCTCTGGAATATCAAAGAGACAGGGAGATATAACTTCTGTTGTTAGTGGAAGACCCTCTAAGGCTGTTGTCCAGTTTGGGGATTTAGGAGATGTAACGGGTAGACAAATATTATTTAGACCAGAAGCTGGAGGAAAAATAATCAAGATAGATTTGAGTAAGGCGTTTGGAGAAGGGACCAGACAGTTTGGTTTTGCAGGTGGGGGGGTAAGAACTACCCAATTAGCAAGGGGTAGAGTGGGATCTGCATTAATTCAAAAACAAGTATCTGAATTAGGAGGAGTTGGTTTACAGACTGCGGGGAGGATTTCTACTATTATAAAACCCTCAGTAGATTTAGGTACTGGAGGACTTGGAACTATAGGTGCTGCTTCCCTTACTTCATTTCAACCAGGGCAGGTAGGTAGAACTTTTGGAGAAACTTCTGTATTTACTGGACAGACCCTAACACCAAGAGCTATACAAAGAACCGGACAGGCATCGGGGGTATTATCTGCACCATCCCAACGTACAGGGTTAGAATCTTTTAATAGACAATTTAGTGGAACTGCATTTCTTCCCGCAGTAAAGTTAGCTCAAGCTCCAGCGAGTGCCGCAGCAACCGCACAATTATTATTTCAACCTCAACAATTGGGAACAAAACAAACAACTCTTACCACCGGATTCCCAACATTTATCCCAAGTGTATTTTTTGATCCAACAATTGGTGGTGGATTGGGGGGAGGTTTAGGATTTCCTCCAGTAGCATTCCCCACGTTCCGAAGTGGAACTAGAAGAACGAGGAAGGGGAAGGGGATAAGAGAAAGAATTGCTCCAAGTTTAACCGGACAATTCTTATTTGATTTTGGGGATATTGTTGGAGATCCTTTGAAGTTATCTGGAGCATTGGGACGTTCACCGGCAGACTTACGACTTGTCCCTAGAGATTTAGTTGGGACTAGAAGACAGGATTTTAGTTTAGGAGGACTTGGGGGTTCACCCAGACGTAGAAGAAAATCAAACAAAAATAAATAAATATGTTTTTAAATGAAAAGACTTCTTAATCTATAATGGGTAGACAACCAATAACTGAGGGAGATCTTGCAATAGCTGGTTTGAAACAAAACCAACAACAACTTGATAATGATCCAAATGCAATCTATGCAGATACTCTAAGGAAAGAAGGAACAGCAAACCTCCTTGACCAACTTAACCCTGATAACTTATTAGTGGACATAGAACATAGGATAAGGGGAGAAAAGAAAGATCCTTATTCTGGACAATGGGTTCCAATATCTAAAGTACAAACACCAATATCTGAAGAGTTAGTTTCTAACTTTATATCCTTCTTAGGTGCAATCCTTAATCAAAATACTTCTATGTCAAACTTCTCGGCAGATGAGATAAACAATATGATGGAAATGATTGTAACTTATGTTGGGATTGATTTAGATGTTAACGATGCCAAATATGGAATAGAGGATAACTATCCGGAGATGTGGAGGATAGCCCATATAATTTCTATTTCTTGTTTTGCTACATTTAAACAAGCAATGAATGGAATGTTATCAAAAAGGATATTCGGAAGCTTAAAGGTTGACGCCCACTTAACAGACACAAATAAATCAACGATGAAAGACGCATTGACTTTTTGGAGATAAAGTTTAAATAAATATGTTTTTAAATACAATCGGATAATCAATAATATGTTTTCAGAAAAATACAAAGATGAAGTGATAGAAGACTTGTTTGCATCTATGAAACAACTTGATAGGATTGAGTTCCAGAATAAATTAATTCAACAGAACCAACATAGAAATCTATTGAAAACAATTCAATCAACATTTATTATTATTAACTTCATATCTATTTCGTTCTTAGTATATTTCTCAACAGCATTTTCTCATTTATTATCTTTGGGTCTTTACTCTGAATTACATAGACAAGCAGGACTATTCTTTTTCTTTACTTTCGTTGTTAGTGCGATACTCACATTAGCAATTTTATTTGGAAGAATGTCACAATCAGATAAATATAAAAAAGAGAATGATGAATATCTGGGCTTCATTCTAAACAAATAATAAGATGGCAGAAATGGGGGAGATAGTTAATAGTATTGGCCCAGGTACTCAAACTATTGTGTGGACTACGATATGGATTTTTATTGGAATATTTGCAATAATTGGTGTGGGGTTGTTAATTTTCTGGGGATTTAAACGTAAGAAATGGAATCTAAAAGTTGAGATTAAACTTACCCGAAGTGATGCTAAGGTAACTAATGCCGAATGGGGTAAGGGATTCTATGATTCAAGAAGGGGAGTAGTTATGATTAAGAGACCTTACAGGGGTTCCAGACCAATCCCCATGAAGATATTTGATGTTAGAAGATATATGCAAGGTTCTGATTTGATAACAGTTATACAAGTTGGTCCTGAAGATTATAGACCAGTATTAAATTCTAGTTGGACTGAACATGAAGTTGATTATCTGGACGAAACAAATCAAAAAACAGATGAACAAGGTAATCTTTTAGTTGACGAACAAGGTAAACCAGTTTACGAAACCAAAACCATAAAAGAATCTATTCTAAATATTAAAACTGATACGGGGAAGAATAAAGCCTGGAGGGTTGCATGGGAAGAGGCTGCAAAGAATGCCTATACTATTCGGAGTTTCCTTAAACAATATCAAGCTCCAATCTCCATAGGGATCGTAGTTGTATGTTGCTTCATTGGATTTGCGATATTATGGACTAAATTATCCTCAGTTTGCTAAAAAGAAAATGTATATAAAAAGGTGTGAGATATAATAGATATGGTTAATAAGAATATATTATTTTTATCTCTGATAATTATCTTAAGTCTATCAACAGTTATTGCCCAACAAGAAGATATTAGATTCTATCATCCAAAATCAACCAACTTAACAATCTTTGAAAAATGTAGGGTGGATGGTGCAATATGTGATAATTCTTTTTCTTGTAACCTTACAGTTCTTTCCCCTTCTCAAGTAGTAACGATAGATAATGTTGCTATGTCTGGGGATGGAATATATAGAAATTTTTCAATGCTAGAAGGTAATCAAAGTGTTAATGGAATCTATGAAGCAACTATAGATTGTTCTAATACTACATTTTCAGGGAGTAATACATTCTTCTATGAAATAACTCCTAATGGATCTAAACCAATTGACGAAGGACAGGGATTAATATTACTCGGCTCAATTTTCTTCTTAATAATTATATCTTGTTCGGTAGGATTCATGGGGATAAAATCAACAAATACTACTGTAAGTATTTCCTTCCTTGCATTTTCTACATTGATAATGGTTTTCACACTTGGTTTAATATTAAATGTCCTTGAACTTTCTATGGGTACTTTCTCTGAAATAATCGGAAATTATTCAACAATTTATGTATTGTTTACTACCTTACTAATCGCTGGAGGAATAGGATTGATAGCTTATATAATTGTAGTGGCCTTAAACTTTTACTGGAATTTGAGAGGTTTGAAAGATAATATCAGTGTGCAGGGATAAGATGGATGAACAACTAAAAATAGTGTATAGGAATTATGGTATTGCAGATAGGTTCCCTAACGGAATTATTGAACTAAATAAACATCTAAAGAAATATCCAAACTTACACAAATCTCTAATCCAACACGAAGCCAGACATAGTAATAATGAAAGATTCAATAGAAAAGATTTAGTCCATGATATAGGAACCCCCAATCAAATAAATACTTGGGAGATGATGAAGTTCATGGTAAGGCATCCATTTAGTTTCATGCAATTCGTACCAGTATATTGGACAAAAAAAAGGGGAATAATAATTGATTATAATCTAATATTAATCTGGTCTGGTGTTTGTATCATTGTATTCTTAGGGTTGTTAATTGGGGGGTCCTTATAATACAAAATGTATATATACGAAGGAGAAATATAATAGATATGGCTTTAAGACGTAAAATTGCTTCAATGCAAGTAGACACAGAATTTTTTGACCAATTATTTGAACCTGCTAGAAAAAGAACGATGAAGAAGTTAGGACTTTCAAAATTAAGTCAGAGAGAATTTAGTCAAATGATATTTAAAAGTGGGATTAACTTTGACATGAAACTAAATATAAGACCATTGAAAAATGTTAAGAAAACTATCAGAAGATAAGCGTGGCGATGTCACAGACATGATTATATTCTTAATATCAATCTTTACATTTGCAATAATACTTTTTATATTTACCTTTGTTATTTCTGAAATATCTGATGGGCTGAGAACTAGTGGAATGAATAATACTGCTGAAGGTTCTGATGCAATAGATCAATTAGATGATTTTGGAGTGTTGGGGATACAGAGAGGATTCTTTTTATTATTTATAGGATTTATAATTATTACATTACTAACATCATTCTTAGTTAGAACACATCCAATATTTATGTTTCTGTACATATTTATCCTTGGACTTACTATTTTTATAGGGACCTTCCTAGGCAATGCGTATAATGATATGGTTAATAACCCCGTCTTTGCGGAACAATTAGTCAGTCAAACTTTGTTTCATTTGGTGATGGATAATATTGTAACTATATTACTTGCCGTTGGTGCGTTGAGTATGATTATAGTGTTCTCTAAATTCTCTAGCTTTGAGAGGAGTGTACAAGGTCGACTATGAAAAAGATATTTTTAATTTTGTTAATCGGGATGTTTATGGTTAGTTTTGCTAGTGCTGGATTGATAGATGGCTTACCTTTTTATTATAACTTGGACGGAACATCTGGTCCAGTTATAGATTCTACCGGATTTTTCGATGGGATTAACAATGGGGTAACAAGGGGAGTCCCTGGAATAATCAGAAACGCCTTTCAATTCGATGGGAGTAATAATAAGTATGTCAATTCAACTTATGAAACTATTAATGCAGATTGGGCGGTATCCCTTTGGTTTAATCATACAGGGGGGGATGCTGAAACTTTAGTATCAAAATTTGATGGGGGTTCTAGTTCGGATGGCTGGTCAATACTTTTAAACTCTGTAGCAAAGAATGTACAAATTACATTAGGTGGGGGAGGGGGTGCAGTTACAGTATTCACTTCAAATGATATTTATAATCCCAATGAATTTGTACACATAGCAGTTTCTTATGACGAATCAGAAAACGAAATGGGCATTTATATCAATGGTTCTTTCGTTGAAAATGTAAGTGTAAATTCTAATGATCAATTAACGATTTTATTGTTGGGTATAAGGGGGCAGGGACTATCAAATGAATTTAATGGGACAATAGATGAATTTGGATATTGGAACAGGACATTGAATCTTACAGAGGTTCAAGAACTTTATAATTCTGGAAATGGGTTTACCTATCCTTTTATTACACAAACTATTTCTACAACCTTAGACTCCCTAGATGATGGGTCCCTTGTATCCTCCAATGTAACGTTTAATGCTACTATTGAAGTATCTGGTTTGAACCTAACAAATGCTACGATATTTATATGGGACTCAAGCGATGATTTATTCTTTACCGAGACAAAGTCAATAACCGGTAATATTTCTAATTCTACATTTTATTTAGTTATCAATCTTACTATCGGAGATTATACTTGGAATGTTTTGGGTTCTGCAGTTAATTCTTCTGGAGGTTTATTTACAGATTTTGCAGATTCTAATCGAACATTTTCATGGGTACCGTTTACCGTGGATGAGGAAAATTTTAATATTAATGTGTTTGAAACTTCAAGGCAAGAGTTCTTCTTAAATATAACAACATTACCTTCAATCCTCTCCTTAGACGCAGTATTAAATTATAATGGTACGAGATTTACTGCGGATGATTCCTGCGTTTCTGGACTTTGCCAAGTAAGCACTGCGATAGATATACCTTTAGTTTCTTCCGGACAATCCGAAAATAAATCATTTTTCTGGGAAATCTCTGTATTTGATGGTACAAATTCTTTTTTTGTAAATCTAACTTCTGATGAACAAAATGCAACTAGATTGAATTTAGAAAAATGTGATGGAACATTTACGGTTGAAACTTTAAACTTTACCGCCTTTGATGAACAGACCGAGGCAATAATAAATCCGTTTATGTTTGATGGAAGCTTTCAGTTTTGGTTAGGAACGGGAACGGTAAAACGTGATAATTCAATATCCGAATCATCTATCGGATCATTACAATTGTGTTTTACTCCAGCTACTGAAACTCTTTTCCTAGATGGTACAATAGAATATGATGAGGCATCCGGAACAAATTATACTAGTAGGAATTACTTTTTCCAAAATGATGAAATAAATAACGTAAGTCAAGATATAGAATTAGGATTGTTATTGTCTGAAGATTCTACAAGTTTTATATTAAAAGTTCAAGATAGAGATATTTTACCCGTTGCAAATGTATTAATTTTCACTGAAAGATTTTATCCTGGGGAGGGAGTGTTTAGGGTTATCCAAGTTTCTCAGACTGATGATAATGGTGCAACTATTGGGTTCTTCAAGACAGAAACTGTAGAATATAGATTTATATTGAAACAGAATGGGACGACAGTTCTAACCACAAATAAACAAAAGATTGTTGGAGAGTCTGTTCCGTTCACATTAACCTTTACAATTGGGGATGATGAGGGTGCTGCGTGGGAACCATTCGAGGAAATTGATGATTTAACTTCTAATGTTAACTTTAATAAAACTTCAAACATAGCTTCGTTTACATACGCAGATACTTCGGGGGAATTTACATTAGCAAGATTGATAGTTGAAAAAGTTAATGCTTCTGGATTAACAAATATTGTTATTTGTAGTGAAACTTCCACACAATCTTCTGCGATAATAACTTGTAATCTCACTGGAAATTCTACGGGGCAATATATCATGAGGGGGATAATCACAAGAAATAGTCCTTCTCAATTAGTAGAACAAGAATCTTTTGCTATCGAAGATTTTAGTACAATCTCTGGTAGATTGGGATTGTTCTTAGGATTTTTTATAATATTAATTTCTGTTTTTGCATTTAAGTTTAATGAAGTCGCAGGAATAATCTTAGTTAATTTGGCAATAATATTTGTTAACCTAATTGGACTCATAGCATTTGGTTATGGATTTATTTCTGCGATAGTTGCAATATCTATAATAATACTGGTGGTGCTTGAAAGATGATGAATAAAAAAGGCGGCTTCTCTACGCAAGATTTTATTACTGCGGGACTATTATTTACCGCAGTAGTCGTCTTCTTTGTAATTGCCATCGCAGATATACAAAATAACTATCCGGATAGTCCAAATATTATTAGTGAATCTTTCAGTGAAAATTATAACCAATTAACTGACCAAACTTCAGATATTAATACTATGCGTGAGACTTCATTAAGTGGTGAAGGTTTATCATTCCGGGGGGCATTTGATGTTACGTTTGGATCCTTCTTTACAATAATGCAATTAACATTTGGCGCGATTAGTTTATTTGGTGATATGTACACCAGCCTAACTAGTGACTTTCCTTTTATTGATTCATTTGTATTAAATCAATTTTTGATAATCGGATTTGCAATAATTACTGTGATACTGATTTTCAGTTTGATCAACGCCGTCGGCAGGAACCGTGTATAAAATGGGAAAAATAAAATATCCAAAAACGAGAAAACCCATGAGGGTATGTACTGGAAAGTGTGTTGATTGCAATAAAGATTATCAATGGAAAAATAAAGATAAAATTAGATGTGATTCATGCCAAGAAATTAATAACAAAAACAATCTCAGAATAAACCATAAAAAAAGATATGCCGATGAAGAATATAAGGAAAAAGTTCAGGACTATAATAATGAATGGAGAAACAACAATCGGGAAAAAGTTAATCTTAAGGATAGGGGACGGAGAAAGAATCCTGAATATAAAATAAAATTAAGAGCAAGAGAATTAGCACGGGACGTACCTATCGGAGAAGAATGTGGTATCTGCAAATCAAAAGAGAAATTACAAAAACATCACTGGAGATATGATAAACCTCTTTTAGTAAGTACACTATGTTCATATTGTCACACAGTACAACACATTAAAAATAAACCTATGGAGTTAACGGTATAATGGCAACATTTCCAACACCAAACGCAAGTGACATGCAAGATATAGAAAGCATTTTTAGATGGGTGAATAATACTGCAACAGGAGGAATATTTTTCCCAGTAATCCTTTTAGTGATATGGGCAATAACTTTCATAGGATCAATATCTGAAGGTAGACAAGCGTCAAGAGGATGGATATGGTCTAACTTTGCCTGTGCAATTCTTGGAATATTGTTAGGTTTGTTGGGCTTCTTGCAACCAGCATACATATACTTTTTCATAATATTATTAGCCTTCGGGTTGATATGGTTTAAATTATCAAACAGTAGGTTATAATGGTAGAAAAAGAAAAAAGAAAAGTTTTCAGGATTAATGTCAGTCCTTTATTTAAAAAAGTTATAGAACAACAAAGGAAGAATATTATGGACGTTACAATGGGAGTATGTGACTCTAGTGAGTGGGAGGCTTCAGAAATGATAGCGAAGAAAATTATAGAAAATAAGCTTGTCTAATGTAGGGTAAAATAGGGTAAAGTAGGGTATTTATATTATTAATGTAAATATATATAAAATTTTTCTAAGTTTCATGGAGTTCATTTATTATAAGGAGGTATATTTATATGGTTACTTGTAAGAAAGGTATTCAGCTCAACCAAGCTTTTGGTGCGGTTTTAGCCGTAGTCCTTATCGCAGTCCTTGTTATCATTGCTATTTTCCTATTCGATGCACTAGGAGACAGCTTTACTGCTGACACTGCTGCTGCTAACGCAACTGATGAGATGATTACTCAGTTTGGTAATTATCCTGCTTTGATTGGTTTAGTTGGTACTATTGTATTCCTTGGATTAGTGATTGGTGTTCTTGTAGCATCTTTCGTATTCGGGGGACGAGGATCTAGGGTTTAAACTCTAAATCTTAATAGTATTGGGGCTACTTAATATCCTAGCCTTTCAACAGAACGGTGATGAGCCGAGGGATACAGGAATAGTGGTGAGATAATATCAAAGACTATTCCGTTCATAATCATCCTTAATTAGTATAAGGAGGTCAAAAAATAAATGATTACAAAGAAGAAAGGAATAGCACTTAACCAGGCCTTTGGGGCCGTATTGGTAGTTGTACTTATAGCAGTTCTTGTTATTATCGCAATATTGTTATTTGATATTCTTGGAGATACTTTTGTCAATACGGCTGTTACAGTTACTAATGAATCTGGTGCTTACATAAATTCCACAGGATACACATTAGATAATGCTGCAGTATGTAATTTTAATACTCCTGTGATAACTATAATCCATAATGCAAGTAATGGGGCAATCATACCTACAGCAAATTATACTGTAAGTTCTGTTGGTGTATTATTCAATGCGACTGCAGTTTTTACAGAAAGTGTAAATGTTAGTTACACATATAATTGGGGGGGGGATGCATGTGTTGCTAGTGATGCAATGATTACTCAGTTTGCCGCATATCCTGCTTTGATTGGACTTGTTGGAACTATAATTTTCCTAGGTTTAGTTATTGGAATATTAGTTGTATCTTTCGTATTCGGTGGAAGAAAAGACCAACCGTAAAAATAAAAATTATTATTTAGCTAGTTTAATTTTTTACTAGCATCTCTTCGGAGATTAGAAAATGTATATAAAGAAAAGAAAATATAAATAACCATGGTTACAATAAAACAACTACAAGCAGAAAAAAGAAGAATTCTTGCAAAGAGAGATGCTGCTGCCGCAAAACAAAAACTTCAATTTGAAAAAATGGGATTACAAAAGGAAATAAAAAGACTCCAGAGAAGTCCTGGAACTTCTAGAAATATTGCACTTGCAAAAAGAATTAGTAGGGGATTTAGGCGAGGGAGTATAAAGTTAGGGGCTGCCGCAATCAGACAGGCTAAGAGAATTAAGCAGCAACAATTAAGAGATGATGCAGTATTTAGAAAAACCGGAAAGAAAATCACCCAACCAAAACAATTAATAATTACTAGAACTATTACAGGTAAGGGAAAGAAAAAGAAAATAAAAACTACAAAGACGTTTAAGAAACTTAAAACTGGTCAAAAACTATCTAAAATAAAAGAGGGTAGCGGGGTAGATATTTTTGCTAACCTAGATTTCTAATGGGTTCACCAATTCCTGCATTGATTGGTCTAACTGGATCAATAGTTCTAATAGGTATTGGGTTGAAAACTATTGAACAAATTGATATTCAGGGTAAGAAGATAATTAAACCAACTAAAATTAAATTCCCTAACTTAAAACTATAATGGTAGACAAACAATTAATAAAACTAAAAGAAACATTTAACAAAGAGATAAATAAAATTATAAAAGAAGATATTAAAATTGAAGCCGGATGTCCGTTGAAATCAGTAAGTAAATTTAAGTTTAATCCAATGGTTCAGGCCAGAAGGGTTACGAAATTATAAGGAGGTTAAATAATATGGTAAAAATAAAGAAATCAATATTTTTCCCACCAAAAGATAAGGCACTTGCTAGAAAGATTTCTATTAAAACTCCTGGACAATTCAAAAAAAGCATCCAAGAACTTAAAAAGAATGGGATAACATTAAAAGAAAACCGTGCATTAGTACTAGCAAGAACCAGGGCAAAGGTACAATTAAAACGTAAAAACTTATCAACTAGGGAACGTAATCAGATGAGGGCGATTGCAAAAACTGTAATTCCTAGGGTAACTAGATAAAATGTGGTTGAGATATTTTAATAATAAAAAGAGAAGATATTTCATATTCCTTAGCTAAGGGTGTTCATCTGATGCCTGGCGGTAGTAGTTTTGTTTGCTTTTCTGCTACTGCTAGGTTTTGAAAATGTATATAAAAGATAGATTACGTTTAAGATATATGAAACCAGTATTAGCTTTGTTAATCATGATTTGTATTCTACCGATTGTTTCTGGGGACTTGTTTCCCACCGAAATAACTACCGTGAGTATTGGGGGGGGTGTAGAAATGTTTGGAGTTAATATCCAGCTTCCTCCGGAAATTTTTAATTCTTCTGCAGCCGACTCAAATGATACCCAATTCTGGATCACAGACATAGGACCTCTTAGAACAGTAAACGCAACCCAATTCAACAACATAGCACAAGTCCTAAACATCGATGAGAGTTGGGTTAATTCTCTTTGGTGTCAACTAACCGGTTGTACATTCTCTGGAGATATTGATATGGGTGGTAATGATATAAATAATGTGGGCAACGCGACAGTAGTAGGTAGACTTTTTTTAGGAGATTCAGGCCATTGGATTAAGAGGGGTGCAGAGGGTTTTGATGGAATATCCTCAGAAGCTTTTGCATTACAACATGAAGAAGAAAGGCCTGCAGGAACGATAACTTTTATAGTAACTGCAAACAAAACAAATAGTGATATTGATGAGGTAAATATTATGGCTCAATCGGGGAGGAATAATTCAGGGGGATACTTAGGAAATTCGTGGATGATTGCACCAAATAATTTGACAATAAATCTTTCTGACTTATCTAATTGCTTTTTTGTGATTAATGAAACCGGGAATGTAGCCCGTATATCTTGTGACACTTCCGACACTGGTGCTGATTTATTTGTCCAAGATGATATTCAATCTGGAGGAACAGTATTTGCCGACGGAGGGATAAGGGCAGAAACGTTAGTAGACTTTATTATGAATGGGGGAGACGTTAATGTTCAAAATGGGAGCATACATATATTCACCCCAGTAACATTTGAACAAGGAGTTACACAAGGCGATGAAGTAACGACATTTATTGAGGATTTTACGGGGGGATTGGGGAGTTTCACAAATCTTCAATCAGACTTAGGTAATTGGTTTCCAACAGCTAATATACTTTGTGATGATGGAGATTGTGCTAATGCCGTTGGTATATCTGGTGTGGGAAATTTAATTATGGAGGCAAATATTTCTACAGTAAATATTAATTCTACGTCATTAAACTTTATTTATAGCTTAATTAATATACTTGGATTTAATGATTTTGAAGTTACTGTCAATAATAATGTCGGGAGTGGAGAAGTAAGTATATTCACCGATTCAACAAACGATGTAGCATTAAGTTCCCAATCTATTGCCCTTCCTGCTTCAATGTCTAATCAACCTAAAGTTAGTATAAGATTTAATTGTGATGTTACTAGTGCTAATAGGCAATGTTTTGTAGACACAATAAGCGTGAATGGAACTGCGATAGCAACAACGTTAACAAATGTCTCTGGTTTTAATTCGGTTTGGAAAATGAGTGATGGGGCTTTAGCTGCGGATGGGTTTCCAGAGAGAGGAATCTTTTATGTTGCAGAGAATGACACTATTGTAATTAGGGGGAATGCAACGTTTGAAAATATTATAGAACAAGACTTAAATGTAACAAATTCTATAACTTTAAATTCAACAACCATTTTTGATTGGGGGGATATACCAGATTTTCTTTTGCTTAACGGATCTTCTGTTATGAGTGGAGATATTCAAACAGGGGCTTTTGGTATTAATGGAAGTGGGGATATAACAACAACAGGAGATGGAACATTTAATAATCTATCACTCGCATTTGAAGGGGTCATTGATTTTGCACAAAACGTCTTTCTTACTCATTCGATAAATAAATTAACATTGTCCGCAGATATTATTGAGGTAATAGCGACGAGCTTAATAGCGACAGGGATGATCCAAGCAGAACAAATTACTTCAACAGATAACATAACAATGCAAGGTCATCTTTTAACTTTAGGAGACAGTTCGGCAAATGATATAATTCTTCGTTTCTTAGGTAGCTCAAATAGTGCAGATTTTGTTTATGATGAGAGTGCAGATAGATTTCAAATGGACACATCTCAATTAAGAGTTAGTGGGAATATTATAACAGATACATCATTACAAATGCGAGAGTTGAATGAAGGACATACGACTGTATTCAAAACACAAGATAGTGCAATATCCACGGGCGGAACAATTATGTGGGAAATATTTGATAACGCTGTTTTAAAATTTAGAATTAATAATTGGTCAGAAAATCCCTCTCCGAGTATAATTGGTTTAGACCAAGATTTAAGACATAATGCTGCATCTGGTGCTACTTTTGGGAAATTAACTGTGGGCGGTTTAGTTACTTTTGGAAGTTTGATTCTTGGAGAGGGTACGCCCACCGTTGGAAATTGGTTGTTAGATATGACTTCAGAAACACTAGGAACACAAACTCCTGGGGAGAATGGGAGTGATGGTAAGGGGGTAACTTTTACGGGTGCAGATGGTCAGGCTTCTGAGTTTGCAGGTATTTCCGGAGATGGTGCAAGTGTTAATTTTATATTGGGAAGTAAAGGTATTGGACTTAATGGTGCGATTGATGGTGAAGATGGAATTTTCTCAGTTTCAAATGGGAATAGTGTTTTTGATGGTGATTTGAATATTACTGGAAAATTATTTGTTGAAACTACTATCGAAAACAACGGGACTTTCTTAACCCATTCACCGAGTTTATTTTGTGGTGTTCAGGAGGGTATTTGTTTTGGGATTGATTATGTGACGAAAGAAACGGATTGGTGTCAAAAAGACGGGAAAGGAGATTGGTATTGTGATAATAATAATGTAGAAATATTAAAGAAACTTAATGACATTAATATAAAAGAAGAAAGAAAAGAAAATTGTCTAACAAATAAATATTCTTTTGATGGAGGTTGTTATGAAAATATAAAAAATCCTGTTGATTATAATACTGCTGTTGAATTTATACAGACAAATGAAACAAAGTTGGCGGATTATCCTTGTTTAAAATTAAATTCAACGACTCTGATGGTTGAAGAAACGAGTTGTTTCGGTAAAATAACAACAGATAAAATAGTAAGTGTTGGGAAATTTAGAGATGGTTGTGGATGGGAAAAAGGTTTAGGATATTATTGTGAGGTGCGTGAGTTACGATGAAAAAATTAACAAAATTGTATTGTAGGTTTTGGAGGTGCCGAGTTATGAACTTCTCCTTAACTAAAGAATGTGTCGTTTATTTTAGTGACTACACAACTTTAAATACTAATTGCCGTTGATATATTATGCCTTTGATGATTGCTTCGGTGACCAGATGGGGTGGCCTTCGGGTCTTTCGTGGCAGCCCATAACTGCTACGAATCCTTTAGGGGAAAAAGAATATGACGAAAAGAAACGAAGAGATAATACGGAACGAATTAAAATTTTATAAAGATAGGGACGACCCTGTACACATAACATTATTTCCAGATTATATGAGTGATCGTCCTTTTAGAAATGGGAAGGTTGTTAAGATTAATGAGGAGAATGTTGAGTTTGATGATGAAGTTCTTGGGACTATACTAATTTATTTTGAGAATATTCGTGGCGTTATTCGGCGGGAGGCTAAGAGATGAGTGTTACTATTCCTACAAAAGTTCAGGAGAATGTTCAAGATGTTTATAGAAAATGTGTTGGATATAAGTGGCAACTTGGAGATGGGAATGAAGAATATATTAAATTGAATATGGGGATTTTGGAATAATGGAAGAAGTAATTGAAAAAGAAAATCAGACAATATTAGATTTTGGTATAGCTTCAAAAAATGAAGATAAATTAAGGAAGTTTTTAGATAAACTTCATAGTATTAGTATTGATAATCCAAAAAAATGGGAGGCCGGAAAGAAGAATGAATAAAGAAGAAATATACATCAAGGGCATAGGCGTAGTAGAAACTGAACCAACAAAAGAACAAGAAGCCGAGCTTCAAATGTGGATAGGAAATATAGAAAGAAGGCCAGAAGTTTATCTTGGGGAAACAAATGATATTATTGTTATCCCAAAATATCTATTACCTGAATTAGCAAAGAAGTTTCCAGAAATTCAAAAATATATTGATAAAGATAAACCAAAAGAACCAAAGAAAAAGAAAGTGGAAGTTTCGGAGATTAGTAGAATAATTGATAAGGAAAATAAAATAATTGTGGAACAAGTATATGACGAAAAGAATGGATGCAGGTTTTGTGTTTACAACCATAAGGATGGTAAAATAAAATATGTTAAAAGTTATACACATAATGGGAAAAAATATGTTCCTATTGTTGGAGAAGAAATAAACAAGGGGGCGGTACTACTTCCTTCTGAGGCGGCACAATATATTAATGATAAAACCCTGGATAAAGAAATATTAGAGTTTGCTAATCAATGGCTGGATGCCCCAGAAGAAATAATGAGGTTTGGTTTGTGGAATACTAAAGTTAGTTATGTATTTGAAAACTTCCACACATTAAACTATCTTAGAGCCCAGGGAGATACCGGAACAGGAAAAACAAGATACTTAGATGTTTGGGGCCATTTACATTATAAACCAATATTTACAACAGGAACTACAACCCCTGCACCATTATTTAGAATTATTGATAAATGGAGGGGGACTATTGTAATGGATGAGGCAGACCTTAGAAAGTCAGATGAGAGTGAACAGATAATAAAAATACTAAATAATGGGTTTGAGAAAGGAAAATTCATAATGCGGTGTGATCAACAAGATGCATCTAAACTTGCATTCTTCGATCCATTTTGCCCAAAGATTTTATCCACCAGAAGAAGTTTCACAGACAAGGCAACAGAGAGTAGGTGTATAACTTATATCACCGCAGTAACTGATAGGAAAGATATTCCCTTAAATCTTAATGAAGAGTTCTTTGAAAGAACTTTACAATTAAGGAATAAATTATTAATGTGGAGATTTAAGAATTATTTTGAAATTGATAAGAACATTGATTTTGATTTGGGAGATATTGAGCCTAGAGTAAAACAAATAGTAGGGAGTTATATTTCTTTGTTTAGTACAGATGAAAAACAAATGGAGGATTTTAAGAAATATATTCAAACATATCAAGAAGAATTGATAGTTGAAAGGCAATCTAGTTTTGATGGTTCGATTGTTGAAGCAATAAGTAAGTTACTCGAAAAAGGATTAATTGAGTTTGATGCGAAGGATATTATTGAAGAAGGAAAATTTACGGATAGAAATGGAAAAGTAATGAATCCAAGGGGGCTTAGTTCTTCTTTGAAGAGTTTAGGATTCAAGAAATCGGAGGTCAAAAAGGTATTGGGAAAGACCAAAAGATGTATCCCAATTGAGCAAAATCACTTGGATAAATTGTTCAAAAGGTACGGATTTCCCAGTTACGCAGTTACGGTTGTTACGGTCGTAACGGGGACCCCAGAAGATTATAATAGTTCCAAAAAAGACCCAAATAAGCTAGATAGTTACGGTTCGGGGGGTCACCACATGCATCGTAACAACCGTAACTCAGTAACCGAAACAAAACCACCAGAATTCACAGATGAAGAGATTGCGGAGGCCGGATTGACTAAAGAACAATTAGAGGATTTGAAATGAGAAAATACAAAAAAGACCAAGGATTTATCCTAACAAACAAGAAAGCAGCAGAGTTATTCTGCATTTTAGGATTTGCAAGAACCAAGTTCTCCGGCAAACTAAAAACGGATTGTACGAACTTTTGGATGGAATTTGAAAAGGCCCTAGGTTTGGAAATAAATATAAACCAAAACAACGATAAACAATAATGAAACAAGAAGAAGAGGACTACTTGTATGATCTAAAAAAGAAAGATGGCAAGTCCCCCCACCAAATATCCAAAGAACTAGAACGGGACCGGCTATTTGAAGAAAAGCGTTTGGAGTCTAAACGAAGAAAGAAGAAAAAGGTTAAGGAACAAAAGGTTAAGGATAAAGAAATAAACATAAAATTCAAAGAAGAGTTTAAAAAATTAAGATGAAAAATAGCAACAGTTGGACAAGGAGTTGTAAGGATTGCGATGAATTCTTCCAAGCCAAAGGAAAACGCTGTAGGTTCTGTGAGAAGTGTTTAAGGAAACGATATGACCAACGTAACGATAAAATAAGAGAACTCTACTCACAACCCCTTAAAACGCCTCTGGAGGCTATCCTATGACTGAACACTGCACCAACTGCGGAGTAATCACTTGCGGTAAAATGAGGATTGAAGCGAGGAAGGGTTGTTTCTATCCTTTCTGTGCTTCTTGCTTTAGTCGATTACAATATCTCACTAATAAAGAGATAAGGAAATTAATTAAACGTAATAAGGATGCGATTACTGTATAATTACAACACAACTATATAAACATTAATAAACATTAATAAACTATGAAAACACAAATTAAATCATATGGAAATTCAAACATCCTAGTTTTATCGCCGGAGTTTATGAAGTTCCATAACGCTAGAGTTGGAGACTGGGTGGATGTTAGTGATTCAATAATCGTAGAACCAGAGACTAGAGAACTTCGGGCGAAGATGCAATTAGAAAAAATAAAGGATGATTTCCCAGAAGCTTATAAATCTGGGAAGAAGGCATTAAAATGACAATTAGCTATCTAAAAATAGTTGCTGGAGAAATGGAACTTCGGCAAGAGGAAGTGGAAGAATGAAAGATCCGGATATTTCAAGAGACCCAGAAGCATGGGATGGCCCAGCTTCCTCACAAGTTGAACCCTCAAAAGAATTCAAGAAGGGTTTATCCTGGGGAAAATTAATCCTACTAACAATCATGGTTGTATGTGCCGCAGCAACTATAGCAACAGTCTTAGTAATCACAACATTCCCAATGGAATTTTGTACTGAATCAAATAGCGAATCTTTCATTAATGGGACCTCCATAGGCCTAGAATATGCCGTTGCCTCATTAACTCAAGACGCAATTCAATGCAAAACCATTCCTATTGAATATGGAGATTATAGTTATACTTTGATTGCGGTTGAATGTTTAAACTTAACTGGGGTGAACAATGGATGATGTACAACACCAAGCAGAATTAGATCCCTTCAGCATCAATGCTAAATCCTCTGTTAAGTTAAAAAATACCACGAGGGGAGTTACTTGGGAGATTAAGGTCGTGACCGGTGAAGAAGGATTAATCCAAGGCCTTATGGGGGCAGCGATTAAGACTCATAAGAAACTTCAAACTGAACTAAATTTAAAGGAGGATAAATAAAAATGCCAACAATAAAGGAAGCAGCTGAAAGCTACGAACCCAAAACAACCGCAAACATTGCAGAGTTAGAAAGTTTCGACATCTCAGAACCTATCGAAGAAAGAGAAGGCGAAAATAGAGAAGGAAAACCTTACACTTACAATGTTTTGGTTAGGGACGGTAAGGACTATAGAATTCCGGGTGTTGTATTAAAAACACTGAAGGGAATCTTAGCAGCTAACGCAAAGCATGATAAAGAAGTAACTAGATTTTCAGTTGAGAAAACTGGGGAAGGAAAGTCTACTGAATACCAGATTATTTCGTTAGATTAAACACAAACAAAATTATTACTTTATTTACATTAAACTCGCAAGGGTTGGTTTTACCTCCACCCTTTCACCATCTCACCTAAGCCCCGTCGGTGCGAGGACGGGCAATCATAATCATGGAATGCGAAGAATGCGGAAAAAAAGTGAAAGTATGCTATAGATCTAATAATCCTAGATATAAGCTTTATGTTTGTAGGGAATGTAAATCAAAAGAAAACATGCAACCACCAAAACCATTAAAGAAATGCAAGAAGCACGATTTGACTTGTGCTGGAGAGTGTCCTTCATGCGGTATGGAAACTACGTCGGAGGATGGAGAATGAAAAAACAATTACAAATGTGTTCTGATTGCGAAGAAGAAACTTGGCATATGATTGGAATGAAACAGGCCCACAAAGGAGATCGCCATTACATAAGACGTACAACTTCAGAATGTACCCGATGTGGAAAGAAAGAAGTTAATAATAAAAATAACGGAAAGAGAATAATCTATAAGGGAAACGAATCGTCTAATGCAGAAGATGCGAATGTTATAGCAACAGCAGAAGGATTTGAAGCACCTAAAGGAAATTTTCATGTTACAGATATTAAACAAAATACGTCGCAGGTGAAAGCATGAAAGCAGAAGATTTTAAGATGGTAAGGGTAGATTGGTTTGATGCACAGAGTGGATTCTCATCACCAATGAATATAGAAGAATTAATGGAAGTTCCACTAGTACAAACAACTTCTGTTGGATGTTTAGTGCATGAAGATAAAGAGAAGATAGTTTTAGGATTCATGATGTTTGGTAGTGAAGAATATTTTAAACACTGGCAAATGATCCCGAAAGGAATGATTAGAAAGATTACTAAATTACAGGAGG
>SDBU01003571.1_pt1 | contig 19686 bp, 1 predicted proteins | sample 2277071 | NCBI WGS metagenome assembly SDBU01 (sample SAMN10397929, study PRJNA504765) | marine sediment metagenome | isolation source: marine sediment core GS08_GC12, 126 cmbsf | place: Arctic Ocean: Gakkel Ridge, Loki's castle | collected 2008 | reverse complement strand
GTTCTACCGAGACTACCTCAACAACTTTAAGCATTGACGTATTGCGGGTAAATTACACCACTTTTAATCTAATAACTGCTGGATCTTTAGATTTCAATATCACTTTCCACCTAGATTCTATCACGACAGAGGACACAATTGAATCTCTCCAATTATCTTATGCATATAAGACTGACGGAGTCCAAGTGGTTGAATTAAACATTTGGAATTATAACACCCTTGGATGGGATTTAGTTGATGGAAGTGTTTATAACTCTTTTACTCCTGCTCTTACCTATCAAATTGGCTCTGATTATTATAATTCCAATTTTGATATTATACTTAAGTTAAACGGAACGAATATCCAAAATTCTTTTAATTTCTATTTGGATCAATTTGTTATCGATTATGTTTGGACTCGAACCAGCGGTTCTGTGAATGCTGATATTGTAAAATCAATAGTTGATCCATTCATAAATAGATATGACGGGTTATCCAATTATCAAAAACTTTATAATATTACCATTGAATTCGATTATACTTTTGCTAAAAGTAATTCTCTATATCCAGATGTCGCTAAGTTCTTTGTTATTTACGGAGCTTCTCAAGATTCATTTGACTTAATCAAAGATGGAACCCCACAATCCTTTTCATATTTTTTTAAATTCGATTCTTCTACCTCAAACAATTTCGATCTAATGTTTAACATCTCAAATGGTCTGCTAGAGTTAGAAAATATGAGCTATACCCTCGTATTTAATTCTCTTGATAGCAATGGTAATTATCTTTTACAACAAGATTTTGAGGTGAATTATCCAGAAGAAGATGATTTATCACCATTTATGAACCTGAAAGATGCCGAATTCCTTATTTTTTCCAATTACACACTCAATACTTATTTCGATGGAATTACCTACTATAACACAAATAATAGGACTGATAAGTTAGAAATAGTTTTTAAAATAAAAGCAAATGGTCAATGGTTTAGTTCAATTTATTCCACAAATATTTCCGGAAATGATGTTACCAGCTTTAACGTCTCTGAGTTTATGACAGATAACCGATTGACTATTTTCCAAGATTTTGCTGTCGAGTATATAATAATCGGAAACAATACAGATCTAACTGTCTACAAAGTCTCATTGTCCTGCTTTGCCTATAACGAGAAGGTTCAGGAATTCTATAGGATTACTGATAATGATATGGGCATTATTTCAGATTGGATCGAATTTAATTCTAGTGCCATTTTTTTCTTAGATGATTTAGGAGATTTACCTTCAAATTTCTCTCTAGGATATAAAGTAATTGATATTGCCGGTAATGTAGGAATTAACTCAACGTACAATGGAGTATTTAAAAATATTATTTACAGTGAACATGTATCAGTATCTTTAGCTGATGATGATATCGACTTAAATTCTCAAAATAATCGTGAAATTTCCTTCTTCAATATCGGACAATTTAACAATGTTCTCGATTTAGATGTGTTTATTAATGGCTTCAGATACGGTACTGCTTCCTTAGATTCAGGATCTTACAAATTATCATTCGGAACTAAAAACTCAAAAGAGACTCTACTTGCCTACTCTGAATCCTTAATTTCAGACAATATTTACTCCAATATTAACCCCCTCAATCGCATTTCTTGGGAGATTAAAAATGAGGACTATTTTGCTGCAGTTAAACATGTTTTAGCTGGAGACAGTATTACAATTACAAATCCACTCCTATACAATTCCACAAGAAATTTGAATTTACTTAATCTTTACAATACAAATTTCGGACTCCCAAGTTTTGTAAGAATGCAAGAAGCCTTTTATTATAATATCACTTCAGGAGAGAAGTATGTACTTTTAGAAAATATTGATTATTTTGTTTACGAAAGTGGAATTGTCGATTTCTCTCAATATTCCATAGTTCATGATCTCTACAATAATATTTCTGATGTTAGAGACTCAACTGTTTACTTTACATATTATGCTTCAGAATTCCGAGGCCAACTAAGATTATCAAATGCAGACGGCTTTTTCATTAATTTTACTATGCCTGAAGTCTATTATGATCACACCACTATTAACAAACTCACTATTAACTTTTATGATACCAATGGACAAACTTATAGTAAAGTTCTTTTTGATATTGATCTTAGAAAATACTTTTTAGATGATGTAAAATCGCAATACGAACACTATATTTTTGGTCTTGGTAGGATGATGGCAATCCCCTTATATATAGATATTAACGAGCTCGATTTTTCAAATCCTCATAATACTTTTGATTTAGGATTGTTAGAATCAATTTCTTTTACTATTGAAGATAGTCAACAATGGCCAGGATCATTTATCCAAAACTTTGCCAACTATAGTGTCATAAATCTCCCATATCAAAGATTTGGGATCTTAGATTTAAAACTATATAATCTTATTAGTGATTCCATCGATGCTGACGAAAACGGCTATGTTAATTCGACGATTGTTTTCAAGGCACCTGGTTATTATAATTTATACGGTCAAACAGAGTTTAAAATAAAAAGACTTGATATTGAGTTTACTGATTTGAAAGTTTATGCCTATAATGAGGAAGTTATGGAAGACACAGAATTTACAATGGATTATTCCGATTACATCGAATTAAATTTTAGATGGAACAATTCATTAGGCTCAGTATTAATGAATGATATCTATCAATTACCACTAACTCTAAATAATGCCAGTTCTAATAAGACAGATGTATTTGGGTTCAGTATTGCAAATTGGATCGGAAAGACTAACCGCGATTCACTCTCAGGTTATCTAACCAAATATTACTATTCAAAGTTCAATGTTCCGGATGGCTTAGGAATTTATAATATCACTTTTGGCTCATTAGGAACTCCAATATTCAATATATCTTTTATTAATTATCCAACATATTTAGTTAACGTGACTCAAGAATCCTTATTGGCGACCGAACCAATATACCTCCCTGAAGATGAATATGAATTGGAGTATGGTGATTCACTTTTATTAGAGGGAGTTGTGAGAGATAACGACCATTATTTCGTAGAAGACGAAACTTACACTTATAACTATTCAGAAGCCCTAGATGGCGAGACAACTCATCATTTAAAAATTGTATCTCCCTTTGGAGATGATACCTTTATTGATAAGGATGAGTTTGCCATATATTATGTAAATAAGGAATTAAAAATACTTCCCTTATATTCAACTCTTAATGGAAATAATTTTAAGAATGATACAATCATAGATTATTACAAAAATCCTCAAATCAGCTATGTCGATAACGCTTTCATTCTAACAATTAATTGGATTAAGAATGCCACAAATTTCATTAACTATAATACATATCTTTTGATTTCCTATAAAGTTATGAAAGGACGACCAATTTCACCAATTTCATACAGTTCGCAAGATGCTTATGGTAATGACAAGCAACAAAACCTTATTGAAATCCCTTTCGCAAAATATGATATGCTTACTGATGAGTGGGTGACCGAAGAGACTACTACCCAACAATTCCGTATAGATAAAGTTCTGATGGAAGAAGATGTTGAGGGTTCGGGTACTACTATTCAAGGTCCTATGTTCGATGATGGTCAGATAATTCAAACAGGTATTATCGGTATTGAGAGCGTCTACGAGAATGAGAGTAGCTCTAACTTCTATACATTGTTAAATGAAACTGATTATTCATGGACTATTAATGCAAATGGAGAGCTCGTAGTCTCTGGATTACCATATGCCGATAGAGATACATTTAAAATTACATACTATGCTTATTATCCAATAACTTTGACTTACTCATTAAATAAAACTGAATCCATTGTAGATTATATTCGGGTTGTTAATAATACAGGGTACATATACGAGTTCGTTTCTGGTGTAGATTATAAATTTTCCGAGGATGGATATAAAATTTATTTCTTAGATTTATACAACTCAATTCTCAAAAGTAATAATTTTACTATCTATGATAAATTTGAAATGAACTATACAGCCCCACTCTCTCAAAAAATTGACTTATCCCAAAATATCTTATTAATGCTCCAAGATACTTTGGGAAATGATATTCCAATTGACGTTATCCCTATAGACAATCTCGGATTCTTTGAATATGAGCAAGAACTACGAGTCGATAGCCCTCTCTCTTTACCTATTGGCGGGAGTAAAAGATTAGTTAATTTATTCCTTTCCTATTTACCACTAAACGTATATAATAAGTCTGCAGAATCATTAGTATCCATCTCATATTCCGATCCTGATGTGGGATATATATATCCTTATGTAGAAGCAAATAATTGGGCAAAACCAATAACAGTTATAACCATTCCTGATCAGGTTAAGCTTACAATGGTCACTGATCCTACTGAAAATATTGTAATAAGCCAAAAATACTATGATGAGCGGGTATATAACTACAATTACAACCCATTGGAGACTTTAGGGAAAGGTGAAGAATATACTAAAGTTGTAATCGATGCAATAGTCAAAGAAGATTATTCATTTACTTATAAATTGACAAATTCAGAAGATAAACCAGTTAATAACTCCGTTATTTGGCTTCAAATAGGTTTTACACCAAAAGCAGAGACCGGATACATAAATGAAAGAATGATCCTTGACGATCTTCAAGTTTCGCCCTACTACGAGGCGTTAGGAACTGAAGAAGTCACTTTTCTAGGCCCAGGAGAGTATCCAAATAAGTTATATGGAAGACCTTTAACTTACGAGCTAAAGTATCTCAACACTAATTATAGTGCGTATGGCCCATATTATTGGATGTATGCCTTAACTGATGAATTCGGAGAGGTTACATTTGAAGTTTCCTTTGATCATGACTATATCAATGACTTTACAAATATATTTGGTTCTAGAGAAGGATTTAACTCGATCGAGGATGTAGTCTTATACACTCGTGCCTTTAGCGCCGATTTCGACTGGGATGATTTTGCAATTGATTCGCCTGACCAATACATAGCCTCAAAAGACGGTAATGTATATGACGGTTCAACAGCACTTTATAATACCACAATTGCGAATTCTCGCCTACAAGATGCCACTGTGGCTGAAGGAATTGTGCGATTGCATAAAAAACATATCTCCGCAGCTACAAATGATTACTATAGCTACAAACTTCCTGATGCAAATGTTGGGGGCATATATGATCCAATAACACTTAACCTACAAGTAACTGAAGCTATACCAATACCGTCTGGAACTTTAACAACAATCGACTCCCTTACTAGACAATACACCAGTTCTGAATTAGAACCCTTACCGGTAAACATCATCAAACAAAATTATACATATTATGCGAGTATTGATTTCATTTCTCCCGCGGGTAATATAGTACAATCCATGTATAGAAGCATTTATGATTCATTTAATAGTGGTACTATTTTCATAGATAATGAGACAATTAAAACAATAATTGATAATTTAGGTCCCGGAATCTCGACAATAAGAATTCAAGTCGCAGAATCAGAATCATATAAAGCCTCTCCGGTTATAATAGTGCCTTTAGAGGTGGTTCCCGAGAATTACGTCCGCTTCGGAAAGAAGAATAGTGAAATATCTCTAATTGACCCTTTTGTTTCCTCGTGGGGTTCCGCGTTTAATGACGGTGAAGAAATGCCATTTGAAAGTAATTATCCATACATCATTGGCAGTATTTGGGTTGAGCCCTACTACAACGCTTCCGGTTCAGAATTATCTATCCAGGATTATATCGATATCAATATAGATGCTACTATTTACAATGATGATGGAACTACCAGTACGTTCCCATTACGCAGTAATATCATGCTACGTCCAGGAAACCACGATGGAATAATGACCTTTAAAATCGGTCTTGGTCCTGAGGATGCATTTTTAATGGGTTTACAAGTTGATTTAAATATATCGTTCAATATTGATTTTAATGGAGACCAAATTTATGAAGAGCAAAGAGATATTGACATATACTTATTAGATCTCAGGTTAGAAGCAAACCCTTCCAGTAATGCACCGGTAACCACATGGTCGATATATGATGATCAGTTTACTGCATCCGCAATTACGGTAAGAATAGTTCAGGATACTATTTCCACTGGTTCGGGGATTCGAAATATAGGAGGAACTCAAAACGGAGAAGATTACGGTCAAGAAATTGCTTTCTTATTTAATAATGATACGTTAGAATATAGTATTGATTCGGATAGCGAGCTTTTAAACCTATTAGCATTAAACGAGATTGTTGCATTAAAGCTTACTGGTATAAAAGATGGGGATGAGTATGAATTTATCAAAGGTTCAGATTGGATCCAGCCTTATTATCCTTCTGTAATCTTGAGTAATGATTCGATCATAGAATTTTCAGGTACCAATCTTCCTGACGAAGGAACTGAGTTTACAATTACGTACAAACTAAAGTTTGATTTCGGTTCTAATTATTACGGAATTATTAATTTAGGTTATTCAAATGATTACAACGAGAGTTCAATTGAACTTCGCTTAAATGCAGGGTTCCTTCCAGAAAGTAATAGTTCTTTTGCGCCAATGTTCACTCGTTTCACTGATAATTTTAATAGCACGGTTGGTCAGACTGAGTTCCTTTTAGATTACGGTCTTAATGGAATATCCTCTTGGAATGACGCATATTTCATTATTTATAACGAACAAGAACTTAATAATACTTATGGACCCTTTACTAAAGGAGTTACAACCGGACGCCCAAAAGTAACCTTTACAGCGATACCTCCTACTGAATCATTGGTAAATATTACCTACGGAGTTAAATCACAATATGATCTTTCTTACGGGTTCCAAAAAATTAATAAATCATTTAGCGATTCCGTTCGATTACTTCATAACGATGATACATCCCCAAAAATTATTGATGAATTAAACAATCAGCTATCATCTTATACTCTTGAGAATTCTTCACTATATATCTCACTTGCCGATTCCAGTGAAAGAACGATGCTCAACTTGATGAATTTACCATTATTATACGCTCCTGAAATTGTTCTTAATTTCACTTTTGATGAGATAATTTTAGATGTAATTGAGACTTTTGGAAATGATTTCAATAATCTTACTGTTGAATTCAAATATATTACTAATGACGGTTATTATGAATTTTATTCTGATCCATTAGTCCTTCCTTTAAATTATAGTGAAATTTCAGCAGATATTGTAAATAATATCTATTCATTACAATATGGAAAGGACCTTCAAGCGATCTATGATATGGTGGGTGCCGATAGTGTCGATGTTGAAATTACTCTATATCAAGATGGGAACAGCGCAAATTTCATTCCGTATCTTATTTTAAAAGATTTCATATACTTATCCGATACCCATTTAGTAGAAAATTATGATCGAATGCCTTTGGATAACGAGGGGAACTTTGACGGGCGTGCTGCGATTAATACACCGCATTACTACCAAGTGTTTTCTGAACCGTTTATTGATGGCTTTTATGGTGAGTCTCCATTTGACTTAATCGAAGGAGCTGAGGTGACTATAGGGCTCAAAAACTTACCAAACACTACGCTCGTATCTTTAGACAATTATAACTTCAACGATTTAGGAGATTCTGTAACACTCTTAGTAAATAATACAAATTTCTACATGATCCCCAACTTAGGAATGTTTATTAACACTTACAATCTAGATGAGCCTTTATATCAAGACGGGTACCTTGACCTCTATTATGGTTCGGGTACTGAAATTGACGGAGAAAAACAATATACTACCACGATTTCTATGGATTATAAAAGTGGAACTATTGCTGACTATAAGTCTTATATTACTGATTATACTCCTACTTCATGGGAAAACATTTATAATTTTACTGATAAATTTATTACTACAGGTGTAATAACAGTTGAAGGAAGAGTATTTTATCATCAAATTTTCGATTTAGATATCGATATAAACAGTTCTTCAATAATGGATATTATTTTCCCTGATTACGAAAAGAATATTTATTTTGGGGTACAATTACCGGAAAATTTTGATATAGCCGAAGTTAAGTCTGTAGGTGAGCCATACTCCTATTCCCTATCAGTTCAAGGATTCCCCGTCGGAAACTACAAAAGTGAATATATTACGATCGACGCTTCTAATAGTGGACCATATACACCTTCAACTAACCTTCTTACAGTAGATACTGATTATGCATATGAATATGACGAAAATGGTACTGGGTATATTCTGTTTTTCAAACCCGTAATTGACTTCAGTTCCTATACCGATGGCGATAATAAGCTTATGGTTGATTATTGGATCAATCATGAATTCGCAAAAAGTTCAGATTACGTAATTCAAGAAGATCCGGAAGATCCTTACGCTTCTCGAATTGAATGGGATTATAGTTTTGTTGATGTTAATACTTTCCATCCACATCCTGATTTCACCAGTACGACCAGCTATACCGTTGAATTTACGGCTTTAGAATGGGAGATCTTTAACCAAAACTATATAAATGACGGGGTTGATACGTTTACCTTCCAACCTACTGAATACTATAATATTTCTATACTTTATACAGGAGAAACAACTACAGATACCTTTAGTATACAATATATTGTTCCAGAGGGGCAATATAAGGAAGATCACATAATATTCCCAGACATTTATACCCTAGTCCAGTATGGAGATAATGAAGAATCACTTATGATTTTTGACATTTCTAACAGTATTTCTAAGAACTATATTAATCAAGATAGTCCTGACTCGTATAATTACACAATTAGCTTTAGCGAGATTGACACTTATATCCAGACCACGCTTACTGGTTATAATCTTATCGATAATTCTTATATCTATATATTAGCAGAATATAACTCAACATTATTAAGCTACCCAATGGGGCATACTCCGTTTAATTATGAATATTTAGGTCCTACTCATAGTGCTTATCATATTGCTCTCTATATAGACGACATCTTAATTGCATACTCAAATGAGACCGCCTTCGATGATTATGTCTCAAAAATCGAAGATGAATACATCTACTTTAATAATAATTCAAAAGGACAAGCGGGATACATCACTCCGGATAGTAATATCCAGCTAAAGTATAAATTTAAGCTTCAGCCTGGATTACTCGATAGAAAACACTTCATGATAATTACATACCCATGGACTAATGCATTCGAGACCATCATGGATTCCTTAAATTCAGAAGATTCTCAGATAACTTTCCGAGAAAAATACCGAAAGCTCAGTGGGGGTTCTATAATTAGTCCATTTGAGTACAGTCTTTCCATCGATAACAAATACAGCCTTTACTTAAGTTATCGTCTCAATCAAAGAGAATACTATGAAGATAAGTTTGACCTTGACTTACAATATTATGATGAGAATGTAGGCGGATTTGTCTATGAATTTATGTCCATTCAACTTGATAATTATATTGATGTTCTTGAATATGACGGAGAGAATTCAATCAATGTATATTATTTCGATACTCTCGGTCAAATGAAGTTCTTAGACGCTTCTCACTATGTAGTAGATCTTAATTTGAGAAAGATTACTATTAAAAATGACGGAAATGACTTAATTAACAATTATGGCATTATAACTAACTTCTTTGTATCATTTGTTCCAGCTAATATTGATACGGAATTTGCCAGCTATCGCTTCTCATATGATCCCGCCTCGGCAATAACCGCAACTATGGATGTAAGTTATTGGGATGTTATTGGAGTAGATGGTCTAGATGTAATTCCTAACTTGGATGCATATTACTTCCTTAATGAAGTAGAATCAACTTTACATAATACAGTAAGCCACGCTACTCAAATTGCGGCATATTTGTCTAATGGAAATGAGTTAGAATTTAATCTCGAAGGAGAATTGGGAGCTTTTAACCAAGATATCATTGATGATATCCATACTGGTGAATATCTGTCATTATATCTTGATACCAATATAAAGAATATTGAGAGTTTAAACCTTCTTACAGTAGAACTTTATAACAATAGCGGTTTGATGTCAGCCTACACACAAAATATCAGCGTTGAAAAATTAATTATGAATGATTTTACAATTAAAGTTAATTTACCGACTTCCACCAATACATTAAAGAAGATTAGACTCAAACCGGTTTTTAGAACTGATAGTGAATATAGCCAAGATAACACAATAGGTATTGCTCAATTCCAAACTATCGAATGGGATCCCGCTCTTGTATCTACGAATAATGACGGTGAAGAATATATGCATATCACTTTAGAGCATGACTTAAAGACCGAGCTCAACGGACTCGAACTTGCGTATGTATTTAATGATAAATTACAACATCTATCGTTCCCATATAATATTACATACATTCTAGAAGAATATTCTGCAACTGTTAGTAGCTATATTCTATATATTCCGAGCACATATATAGATCCCGATACAAACGAGACTCTTGCGTTCCAAGAAGGCGATCTTATCGCACTCCGATATAATTCTCCTGTGAAAAAAGGATTATCTATTGGTATTGGTAAGCTTTATCTCGAAAATAGGGGATACAATTATGCCTCTCATACTGATATTCCAAAAGCAGAAATTATGTTGATAAACGCAAGTTCTAGCGATGCGTATTCCGAATTTACCAGCAGTTATTATTATCAAACTCCAATACAGCTTACTCCGTTTAATACTGAGTATAATAATAGGTATAGCGCGGTTAAAATCGATTTGAATTTTACCTCACTTTACGAATCTACCAGCAGCACGGTTTTAAACTTTACTCACATTGTATTTTCAGTTCCCAATCCTACTTATGAGTTTACGATAAACGAGATCGTTATCCTTCAAGAATCTTATGAACCCACTACTCAGGATGGATCTTTTGACGGTCGGGTGTGGCAATATACAGAATTGGAATCATTTGATGCTGATGAGGCTCCTGAAGATGATGAGTATCAAGTAAGTCTATCAAATACCCCGTTGTTCTACCCCGATTCTGAGTGGTTAGAATACTTAAACATTTATGACGAGGATGGTAATTATTATACGGCAGGGATTACAGGAAATGATCACCAACTTCTTTTCAATTCTGCGACCGATACATTTACATGGAACCCCAGCTTTAACCAGTTCCCCGAATATTTCGGCATGGAATTCCAAGAACCTTTACTAATCGAACCAAATAAAACTTTATATATTGAATATACCACCAATACTTCTTGGGCAACACCAATTCTTGTAGATGTAGAAAATGTAGACCTTAGCTCCATACGAATGATTTACGATTATAATTATCTTCTCAAGCCAGAGCACTATGATTGGTATTCAAGCTTATATGGTGTAAAGCATTCCTATGAGAATATCGCGTATTCCTTAAAAGACGACACCGAATATGAAGTTGTTCAGTATTATTATGAGGAGTTTACAGTGTACTCAAATGTAGCCCAATACACTCATACTTTTGATATTGGAGACCTTATTTTCGAAGATGAGTTTGTAAATATTAGCCTCTATAAAGTTATTGGATTAACTCCCACATTCGGAACTGAAATTTTGACAGATAATGATGATTTTACAGTTGTACTTGATAAAGCTACTAATAAACTAAATATTACCGATCTTAACGCCACCAATGGATTACTTGATACTTTTGATCAAATCATGGCAATTGTTAACTTCTCATATGGTCCAATTTCAAAATATACTGAAATTTATATGAAAGATACTTTTAATTTAACCTATCTTTCTGGTGTAAAAGATACTTTCTATAATTATATAGAAGTAGATTACCAATATTCAGCTGAATCAGGCTCGGTTCTCTTTTCAGAAAGTTCTGAGAGTATTACGAGCGCGACGACACTTTTTGAACCTAATGATTATAATCGAAATCCTGATGTGAGCAGTGCAAATAAAAAATTAATTGGGTATGATACTGAAGTTTTTGATCACTTTGAAATCTACAAAGACGAAAGTACTATAACCTATACCGCGGATATTGATATGGATGGAGAGCCGGACTATAAGCAGACAATCGATGTGGATAAAGACGGAACAATAGAAATAATCAGGTATGGTGTCGACGATCCAGAAAATCCAAATGAGATTTATTGGTATACAATAATTCAAGACTTCAAGAATCAAGAAGTAAGCGTTTCACGTGAGCTACAAGAAGAAAAGCGCACTGAATGGTTTGATATTGATGATACATTATTTGCTCATTATGATTTTAATCTAGGGAAATTACTTTTAATTGTACTTTCCTTGCCACTTTTGCCATACCATATATCTAAAATGCTCCTACCCGATGTTGACTACTGGGCTCAAAAATCAATTCAAACACTAGTTGATAAAGAAGAATATACTCAGACTTCCTATTATAGCATTAAATCAGATGTTGATCGAGATGGCTTTGCCGATTCTCAAATAGATTTCGAAAGCACCAAGAAAGGCATATATTATGAAATCACAGAATATAAAAAGACAATCCTAGCCGCGAAAATTCAAAATATATTTACCTACTTGACTGAATATGTAGCTAGAAGTATCGTCTCATTATTTACAGGTGTAACCGAAGATCTTGTATTCAATGAACGCTTAAGACCAGAATACTTGGAATCAGGTGACTTTAGTCAAAACACTCCATATGTCCAATTAAATGCCCCGACCTTACGCGCTACCTACAGAAAGTTTACCGAAAACACGACCACCTCCTTTATCGATAATTTCGAACACTCCTCAATCACAATAATCGATTGGAATGAAGGGGAGATTGAAGAACAGAGAATTTATACCGACGTGTTTGAAAATTACGAGGTTGAGGATGTAGAATCCTTTTTTGCAGACGTTTCGACAGAGCATAAAGTCACAAATGTAGACACAGGGCAAGAATATAGCGTATCATTTGATCCCGAATTACCTTTTGCCCACCCCGCCAATATTACATGGGAAACCAAGACTTGGGGATCAGACAATATTCCTACCCAATTTGACTCTTTACAAGTTATAGACTTTATAAACGAGGAGAATTCCTATACAACCAATGTTTTTGAGCCACTAATACCAATACACATCAGAATCCCTAATCGATTCTCATTGTACAACGATTATGGTAAGACTTCAAGATCGCAAGTAGTAGATGATGGCTGGGTTGAGTTTGAAGTGGAGGGCGTACTTATAACCCCTCCCGATGGAGTATACTATACTTCTGATATCGAATCATTTGTCAGCGGGACAGCAAGAACGAGCGGTTCTTATTTCTACGTAGATAGCGACCAGAACGGTTATTATGAAACAGTTTATGTTGTTAAATATGAAAGGACAACTAGATTTGGCGTACCTGTATATAATGTTATGTCAATTGGTTTTAATAATGACGGAATTCATGATTTTGCTCCGTATGAAAAATTACACACGGTCGAGAATTCGGTATCCGACTTTGAGAATCTAGCTTCCGAATCCACACAATTTGGTACTGATTGGATATATAATTTTGATAAGCTCCAAAATGTTGCTCTATTAAAAGAAGATGAGTCCATTCTAGAAGAACACAACCTTAAACAGAAAGATACACTATTTGAGGTACATAAACTTGTAGATCAAAGTGAGCAAAATAGCAAGTTCTCTGAATTATTCTATGAAGTTCGACATAAGACGTATGATGAAGCATGGAGGATCTATAAGACAAAATTAGTATCTGATATTGCAGAGCAAGTATTTATGTCAGCAGTAGCTTCCTTTGTAAGCGCAACTATAAATGCCATCACTGTTGGAATAGGTTCCCCTCTTGCGACTCTTGCCTATTTTACAGTATATACGTTAATGACCAAGTTCTCAATTGACATGAAACTAAAAGAAGCAGAATCCCAATCACGTTCCCAGACTTTCACACCTGTTTCACGTGAACAGAGAGACCCCGTGACACTTAATGAGAGGTCGGTCGCTGATCGGGTGGGGCTTAAAGATAGTATGGCAGCAGCACTCCTAGGCCATCCAGGAGGATATTACACTACAGTAAGTGGAGGAGAGCCCGGGGATATGTATTCTGCTGAAGTATTGGTAAGTCCACCTAATTATGCCCGTATACTCGGCGTAGTTGGCTTCGGCTTCTTTAATCTTCTATGGGAAAACTTCTTTAACATGGGAGAATCAGATCCCGACACTTATACTGCTCTTGACTTCGACGACATGAACCTTGACTACCGCTTACTCACTAATGAACTAGCATCCTTTAACATGTACCCCAACTATGTTTACAAAAATACAGAAAATCTTTTCCATCCATACACCCAGTATAATGCCAATACATTAGGTTTCCTTGAAACAGAAGTGAATCGAGTATCTAACAATCAATTGGATACTATCCTCCCAACCAATGTTGATGGAAGACCGCAGTATCAATTTATTAACAGCACAAATTATGGCTCGACATTACCTTTATCCGTGCTTTACAAACCAATCATACTGAGCCAGGAGCGATATGATAAAATACAACCGAATCCGGGACACTTAATTATTACTGCTCAAACGAAAGATTATAGCAATACAAAAGGAATAAATCCATACACATTAACTTCTGTTGAACAAATAGTTGGATATAAAGCTAAAATTCCGTTAATTAACAAGGAATTTGAATACCCAATTCAATCAATTTCGATCGATGTCATGAAACAATCAGGAATGATCCCAACCATCTATGCGAAAGGTATCACTATTAATAAATCATACTACACAGTAGAAGATGGAAATCTTTACTTTACAAAATCTTTAGAAGAAATTATTTCCGAACAATTATCATCTTTTGTTACTGATCTACAGCGATTTACCACCACCATCTATTACGACATTCATATCTTCTTTGATAGATTTGTTCCGGACAACACCAGGGAAAGGAATAGTTTAGCTCTGGCACAAGCAACCTTTTACTCTTTGATGGATTATTTCAATCAGTATACGTATGCCGAAGTTACCGCTAATATGATTTCTGAGATTGCCTATACTGAGACTCTCACATTCTGGTCAACCCTTATCAGTGCCCCTCTTGTAGCCCTCGGTTCATGGACAATAATGGGAACCGAAAAAATGATGGCACAAGCAGAAGTACTAACCGTCAAGTCATTACTAACCCAAATGTTAGGACAGGTCATTTTTGCCCCGATTAAAGAAGTCTTTCAAGAAATTGTTGAAGACGGGTTCATAGAAGCAATAGCCGAAAATATGGTTGACCTTATCGGCGGAACCGAAGACCTCGGATTCTGGGTATCCTCTCTGCTGACTTCTAGAAGAGAAATAAAGGGCGTACTCGGTCAGATCACATTAGGAAAGGCTGGTCGTAATACCAACCTTAACACAAAGCTCTCACTGGATGCAGCCGGCACTATGAGCGGAGCTGATTTGAACAGTGCTATTTTAACCCAAATGAAAGAAGATTTAGCCTTAACAAAGCAAGAGTACCAACAAAAACGCTCACAAATGAGCACTTGGCAAAAACTCATGAACGGTGGTACATTCAAAGGCATTATCATGATGACAGCTTCCTTCTTTTTAGGAGGCTCAACGCTCTTTAGCCTCTTAGGGTTAGGCAAAATGGTTAAAGGAACAATAGGTATAGATCCGAAACTCTACGGAAAAGCGAGAGCTACAGTCCAAGCCAAAAGGAGAGCGAAAAATGCACAAATTAGAACCCAAGCGGCTAGTGATTTCTACAAGAGTTTAAATAATTTACAAACTAATTTGCCAAAGCCCTCAAATATCGATGGAGCTGCTCTGAGCAACATATTCAGAGGTCAACAAGAATCCGATACAATTACGGATCCAGATAATCCACCAGCAATTAATATTGCTTACCTCTTCAGTCCGGATCCCAGAGCACAGAGACTTGAGTTATACAAAAAATTAAGGGAAATTGAACTAAGTGAAAGAGTTAGGAATGAAGAAATTATATCCGCTGTTGAGATTCTAAGAATTTTGTATCCAAACGGTTATTCTGGGTTTTCAGATCCAGTATTGGGCTTAGGAGCATGGGGGTCTGAAAGAGGACTTGATACAAGATATTTATCATTTTGGGGAGGTTTAAATAAAGACATCAATGAAGATAAAAAAGATAAAATTAAAGCTAATATTAAAAATTCAGAGAAATTTAAAGGGTTTTTCTTAAGTGAGCTTTCTAAGTTAAAAGATTTATACACATTCACAGATTTACAATTAATTGATGATAGAGTTAGGGAATTAAATGGTGAAAAATATCGAGGATATTATGCTTTTGATACTAAGACAAATTCAATTCCATTAGAAGTCGTTAAAATAATTTATAATCGAATTGGGGAGCAGCAAAAGATTTCTGAAATAGAGAATAAGATCTTTGAAGTTGCAGAAATCTTAGATTTTGATCCTTTTGATTCCAATAAACAGTATAATAAATATATAATTTCTAGTTCAGATACATTAAGTTCTAAATTGCTAAAGTCTTTACTAAACTTAATATATAAATACAAAAGCACAATTGAAGAAGTATATAAAGATACAACCATCTTTTCCCTTAATAATGACGGATCTTTTTATCAAGCAGATAACAATCCTGAATTAATTGCAGTTACAAGTCTTTCGACAATTTTCGGCATCAATTTCAAGACACTTTCAGATTTGATAAAGAAATTAGAAAGTGGAGATTTTAATTTTGGTAGGGATCACATCAATAATATTCGAAAAATTAGAAATGGTTTAAAAAACATTTTTGATAATATTAAATTAAAAAGTGCTCAACAAATAGCTCTGAAAGTTATCGATAACTATATTGATTCTTTTTATACTGAAAATTCAAATTTACTAATGAAATATCTAATCCTTATTGATGAAGCAAGTAATGAAATTTCATCCTATACCTCCCTTTCTGAAAAATTAACAGGGGGGAGGACAACCTTGCACACTCTTACTAAGCGAGAAAAATCCTATGCTGAACAAATTACTAAATTCTTTAATCTTATCGTTTCTACTTATTTAGTACAATACGATGAAGTAAGATTAAATAGTTTAAATTTTAGGGACGATTTTAAGTTTGATGATTTTTCTTTTGAATTAAATAAGTTGTTATATAAACATTTAACCCTAAAAGGTTTGATAGAAGAATCTGAATTTGGAGAGTTGAAGGTGGAAACTCTAATTTCTACTTTAGTTTCTCTTTCAATGCTTAGATTTAAGACAGCTCCTGACATGAATGTTTATAAGGAAAATAAGAACCCCTTAGGATTGTTTACGTTACCAAATTTATCTGAGAGAATTTCTTCAGCTGGTTATGATCAACTAATTTCTAGAGCTATAAAGAGAGGTGGAGATACTTTACAATTAGCTAAAATAAAGTACGATTTAAATGTAGGTATTGAATATAATATTGAAGAGTCTAGAATTGCAAAGGAATTAGTTAAAACATACATAAATAACATAGAATTTCGTTACGACATTAATGATTTTGGAGATGTCTTTCATGATATATATGAGGCACTAACTGTTAAATATCTATTATCAAAAAACTGCTTATCTGATTTTGAGAAACTTGTATATTTCCCTAGAGGTTTCAGGGCTGATAATATAATCCTCAGGGATGACAATTTTAGAAAGAATATTGAAAACCTTCAAGACGTTATAACTGATATTCCTAAGGATGTCAATCTAATAACAATTGATTACACTTTCACTTCCAATTTAGATTATGTTAGTCAAAAATTTGATAAATTTTATCAGTCCGAGGATAAATTATTGATCATTGTATTAATGGGTAAAAAAAGCGCTGAAGATATATCAGCTATTAAAGATATGTTACATGATTATCAAGAGTATGATGATAGAACTAATCAAGGCAAAAAATACTACAAGAATATTAGAGTAATTACTTCTGCGCAATATAAGCAATTCCTCGGTTTCGATGGTCAATATTTAGACGATTATCGAAAGGTTCAGAGACTTAGCTATGATGTATTTGATGGCAAGGGTATAAATCAATTAAGAGAGATGTGGGACACTCACTCGGATTATTTATCTATGTTCACTTCAAATTGGATTAATGGGTATTTAAGACAAGTATAATAAAATATAAATACCTATTTTTTTTATTAGAAATGGAAACAGTCTACCTATTTATTATATTTTTTACTAATTTATTTATTATTGCTAATTATGAAAGTTAAAAATTTGTTAAAGTTAGTTTCACAAGCGGCAAATATCAAAGATAGTTTTAAGGATTACGCTATTGGCTTTCATGGTTATGGATTCGTTTTTAAAACTTATAATTCCGATAAATATACGACCAATATCGGTAGTAGTAAATTGTGTTCTATTGGTGCTTATCGCCATTTATGCAAAAGATTTCTCGATTTAGATAAACTTAAAAGAATAAATGTAGATGAGTTATTAAGTTACGGTAAAAAATATGATTTACTTGTTGTTGGAGCTATAAAAGCTCTTTTCCCTTCTCTTGAATTGGGGACTGATGAGGTTTTATTTGATATTTGGGTTTTTGTAAAAACGCCTGAAGATAAATTTTTTCCAATTACCTTTTATTATAATTCTTCAGGGTTATCAATAGGGGCTTGGAATCCAAATATTATTATGAGCAATTTTGATACTATGTTAGGGAACAAGATATTCCCAAATAAATTTTTATCTTTAGTAAATTTTAGCCCATCTAATTTCTCTGAAGGTGAGTTGGATTTATTTGTTGAGGCATTCTTGTGCGCCATAAGTAAGGTACCTATTGCTGATTTTAGTATCAATTATAGTTACGGTTCAGAGAGATTCTGTGTTGGAATTAAGCTAGGTAAACCATATATTATTAAAGAGCAGGAAAAGCAATTGTCTCGTACGTGGTCTTATTCTATACTTGGAAATGATCTCGCTATGCATTTCTACCATGAATATATTTTAATAATTAATAAAAATCTTACTCCTGTTGAAAGAGAAATGAGGGAGGCCTCCAAAGATAGAAGAGAAATAGATAAAATTTTTATTGCAAGGAATTATAACCAATTATTTCGTTTTGCTCAAAACCAAAAATCAAGACTAGCGTTTATTATATTAGGTTGGTATATCATATCTCATGCTGGAGCATTACCAGAGAACTTAAAGCAAGTAATTCTTAAATATTCTGATTGGAGTTATGAAGAATTCCAGTTGAAGAGTAAAAAAGATCGGAAAGAAAGAAAATATTTTTTGAATGACTTTCGAGAAAAACTCCAAAATTATGATGGAAGTGAAAAAGTTTTTGTTCCATTCTTTACTGTTTCAGATATAATTAATGCAGTAGAAGCGAGAGGAGAGGATAGAACAAATATATGGCGTCAGAACATTGATTATTCAATTTGTGAATAAAGTAATTTGAATAAAAATATAAAAAATAAGTTTAACTCTATAAATTATGAAAATGTTAAAAAATAAAGTGGCCATTGTTACCGGAGCGGGTCGAGGTTTAGGGAGAGAAGAAGTTTTATTGATGGCTAAAGAAGGTTGTAATTTGGTTGTGAACGATTTAGGTGCGGCCTTTGATGGAAGCGGGGCTGAAACCAAGGTTGCTGATCAGGTAGCTGAAGAATGTAGAAATTTGGGCGTCAAGGCTGTAGCTAATTATGATACAGTCACAGATTTTAATAAAGCTAAAGCAATGATAGATCAAGCGATATCTGAATTTGGAAAATTGGATATTGTTGTGAATAATGCTGGAATTTTAAGGGATAGAATGCTCTTTAATATGACAGAACAAGAATTTGATGATGTT
>SDBU01003570.1_pt1 | contig 19688 bp, 22 predicted proteins | sample 2277071 | NCBI WGS metagenome assembly SDBU01 (sample SAMN10397929, study PRJNA504765) | marine sediment metagenome | isolation source: marine sediment core GS08_GC12, 126 cmbsf | place: Arctic Ocean: Gakkel Ridge, Loki's castle | collected 2008 | reverse complement strand
TGGGCCGAGCTCAAGGATGCGCTGTGCCCAGGACATTGCCTCATCCATAAGCTTTTCCTTGGGCACCACCCGGTTAATCCAGCCTATCTCATAGCCTCTATTTCCCTTTCATTTGTCCCTACTTGGGCTGAAAAATAACCAACTTTTGAACACAAGCTGTGGGAAATCATCAAAGTTCGTATTTGAAACAAACTCCGCAAGCTTTCCGGCATATCCATATTCTAACTCATCTCCGGGCTGCCCTACCTTCTCAGTGGAGGTCCAGTTAGGTAGTGCTAACCCAATTCTTCCAGTTTCAATACGCCTATTTTTTCACCCTTCTCGTTATACTCATACCAGCCTTTCCCCGTCTTACGTCCAAGCCGACCAGCGAGAACCATTCTTTTCAGCAGGGGAGGAGGCATGAATTCAGGCACTGGAAGCTCGTCATACCTTTGTTTAACAGAACTATACATCATGTCAAGTCCAGCAAAATCCATCAGCGTAAAAGGTCCCATAGGATGATTCAAGGCCAATGTTGCAGCCTTGTCAATGGCTTCTATGGAACCAATGCCAGATTCAAACATGCGAATTGCATTAATCAGAAAAGGCGAATTCAAGCGGTTTACAATAAAACCTGGAGTATCCTGAGCAACAATGTACTCCTTCCCTAACAACTTGATAAATTCCTTGGCTGTTACTAAAGTTTCATCGCTAGTGGTAATGGCTCTGACAAGCTCTACTAACCTCATAAGTGGCACCGGGTTCATAAAGTGCAGCCCCAAAACCTTTTCCTGTCTCTTGGTAGCTGAAGCTACCTCCATAATGCACAAATTTGAGGTATTGGTGCCAAGGATAGCGTGTTCCGGGCAAATTCTATCCAGCTCGGAAAATATCCTTTTCTTTAAATCCATATCCTCACTAACCGCTTCTACCACTAGATCGCAATCAGAAAAATCCTTCAAATCGGTAACCGCCTTGATGCGAGCCAAAGTGGATTCTTTCTCCTGCTGGCTCACCTTCCTTCTCTCCACACCTCTGGTCATAAACGACTCAATTCTCGCCAGCCCCTTTTTCAGGAGCTCCTCACTCGCCTCTGAAACTATTGTTTGGTAGCCGGACTGGGCACATACCTGGGTGATTCCAGAACCCATCGTTCCACATCCAACCACTCCAATCTTCTTAATCATATCCTTGATTTCCATAATGCTCCCTCCCTTGCTTCATTTAGTTTCCTTTGTAAATGGGTTTCCCCTTCACAAAAGACTTGGTTTGCAAACGTCTTTTCTCGGCCCTCTTTTGCTAGCTACTTTTGCCCCGATTTTGGGGCAAGGCTTTGCAAAGGCTGACCCAAAATGTCCCCTAGTGTTTTATCCTCCCGCTGCAACCTTGTTTGTACAAACCCCGGGCTAACTTTTATCCCGGTCTGTTCAAATATCCACCTTGCCGCTGCCGAATAATTGCCACAGCAAGCCTGGAGGGCTTTACAAACAATTGCAAAGGGCACATCGTATCTTTTTCGACCTATTTTATTACCCGACTTGGCTCCGTGCCGTTTTTGCCCATCATTACATTCCTCATCGCTAGCAGTCAGTGTATCTTCACCAGGAACCAGACGCGGTGGTTGTTTCTCATCACCATGCGGCTCTAAGTTTTCTGCGATTTCTCTGAGCACCAAGGACAAGTGCCAAAGCGCCGAGCTCGTGGGACTGTCAGCGGTGAGTACTGGCTGAGCCTCGTGGGGTAGACCAGTCACACGACAAATTGTTGTTTTTCGCCCTTCGGCACCCACTTGATCACAGTCAATGAACTCTGTGTGATCCACATTTCCTCGTATTTTGGGCATTTTGCGCGGCTTCCTTTTTCTTCGGCTCAACTAAAAGCCGGCCTTCGCCGTCGAGACTTCCCACTACAATGCTACCGCCCCGCAGGCCGTGGTTTCGAGCCCACCACCGCGGTAGGCAGATAGACAGACTGTTGGAGGAAGCGCTCTCGGTAACCTTACGTTCATCAATGCGCACCGTTTTACCTCCAAAAAAGAAAGGGCAAGTCACCCTCTCAGCGAAGGTTGCTCGCCCCATTTTTAATTTCGCTATTTAATTTTCTTATTTTAGTCTACAATCCATCTGGGCATTTGTCAAGCCTCTAACCCGGAATTAAAATTTGGTCGGAAAAGGAATTTTAGGCATCTAAAAATCGATTTCAGGGCTTCTCCGTTAATTGCTAGGCTAGGATGCAGGGCAAGTTGTTATCACATCTCCGTCATAGTTTTGGCGAGTCCTGCAATAGGAGCTTGTGCAAGTTTCGTCTGGGGTCTTATGACAGCTAAGGTTCGCCGAATGGCCTCATGTGAGACACCGTATTCTTTAGCTAGCTCACGCAAGCTTTCGGTCTCATGTCGCTCAGCGAGCTCCGGCCAAAGAAAAGAAGGTAGCTTGTGGTTTGTCCTGAAAGGAAGCGAGACAAAAATGGGATAGAGGCCGAGTGTCAACAAAAAGTTTGAATCAGCGACCCCGAGGGGATTCGAACCCCTGATCTCCACCGTGACAGGGTGGCATGTTAGTCCGCTACACCACGGGGCCATTCTTGCTCAGCAATGTTTTTACTTAACCAAAGTCTATCAGGGGGCGATATATGGTGTCAAGCTAGTAATATTTGACCTTATTGGTCGTATTCCTTGGTTTGTGGTATAATATGCCTATAAAAAATTTTTAGGGGACAAATGGTATCTAAAAGAGCATCTAAGAAAACACTAAAGGTAGCTGATAAACAGTTACGTGATTACGAACTGGCATTAATTATTAGTCCAGAGGCTCAGGACGAGATTCTGGATACGGCGATAGATAATGTGAGCAAACTTATTACCGAAAAGGGTGGTACTATTTCCAATGTAGACCGGTGGGGGAAAAGAAGGCTAGCCTATCCTATAAAACATTTCATGGAGGGGGGTTATGTGTTGATTCAGTTCAAATTGAAGCCTACATTGAGCAAGGAGCTTGAAGCAAACCTGCAAATTTCTGAGGAGGTTCTACGGCATCTGTTAATAAAATTGAGTGGTTAATTAGGAAAACACTTATTCCCCCTGACATTTAAGGAGGGTGCAATAAGATAATGTTTAGTTTAAATAAGGTAATGATTATTGGCAATGTTGGCAACGAGCCTGAGATGCGCTTTACCCCTAATGGTAACCCGGTAACCTCATTTCGTGTTGCCACTAACCGGGTGTATACCACTGCTGAGGGTGAGCGTAAACAAGAGACAGAGTGGTTTGGCGTGGTTACCTGGAACAGGCTAGCTGAAAACTGTAATCAGTTTCTAAATAAGGGTCGGCTTGTCTACGTTGAGGGCAGGCTACATACCCGCACCTGGGAGAGCCAGGATGGACAAAAACGCTCTAGAGCCGAGATAATAGCCAACCAAGTACTGTTTCTTGATAGGCAGGCATTAGCCCCCCTTCCTGAGGAAAGGGGTGCTGGGGAGAACGTTGAGGAAGCTGACACCGGCGAATTGGAGCCGGAGGACATCCCACTTCAGGGGTAGGTTAGAAATCTTGATTAGGAGTAGGAAACTTAGAACCAGTGACTGAGCGCAAAGATAAGAGAACAGAGGGCAGAAGAGCAAGGTATATACCCAAGCGTAGGTTTTGTCACTTCTGTAGTGAAAAGTCTCAAGTGATAGATTATAAAGACCCAGTGAAGCTGCGCCGTTATATATCGGATAGAGGAAAGATTGAGCCTCGTCACCGAAGTGGTGCTTGCGCTAAACACCAGCGCGCCCTGGCGTTAGCTATAAAGAGGGCGCGTCACTTAGCCCTATTACCATATGTGTCAGACCATATCCGTAAGACAGGGGGCGTTGGGATACGTGATTAATCGGGTAGGTTTTAACCCCTATCCCGGTTAAACACCAAGAAAAATCGTTGATTTTCCTAGGCTCTCCTTAATCCCCTTTCCATTGATAGGGGGGCTGGAGAGGCGATGGAATTATAATGAGCCTATTAAGGAGTCAGAGTGCCGAAAAGGACATATCAACCAAAGAAGATTCCGAGAAAGCGTGAGCATGGCTTTCTGAAAAGAATGAGCACCCGAGGCGGGCGGGCTGTCTTGAAAGCAAGACGACTCAAAGGTCGCAAGAGATTGACCGTGGTATGACACAGGGAGTCGGCATTGCTGGTGGATTAGCTAAGAGTGGGAATAATGAAGGGAGAAAAATACCTTACTAAACCAGAGCAGTATGCCTTAATTTATGATAAAGGTAGCTCGTGGGTAAGTGGTTTACTGGTGCTGAAGGCTCTACCTAATGGGCTTAGTTTATCCAGGTACGGCTTCTCGGTGAGCAAGCGGGTAGGTAAGGCAGTGATAAGAAATAGGGTAAAGCGTTTACTGCGTGAAATCTTACGGCTGACACCACTTGAGCCGGGGTGGGACATCATTTTCATCGCTCGTCCGGCGGCGGCTGCTGCCGATTATGCCAGTCTTAAGAAATCGGTTGAGGGTTTGCTACTCCGAGCTGGATTATTGGCAAGGGAATATGAAAAGGTTCGCCTTAACATTAATTAGACTTTATCAGTTAACCCTATCGCAGGTTAGACCACCCTCCTGCCGTTTTATCCCAACCTGCTCTCAATATACCTATGAAGCCATCTTAAAGTTTGGTTTGTTTAAGGGGGTATGGCTGGGAGTAAAGCGACTAGCTCATTGCCATCCTTTCCACCCGGGTGGTTATGACCCCGTGCCATGATATAAAGGGGGCTTCACCTGTCAATCTACCCCTTATTTGGAGGAGGCGGGTAAGTGAGATTTAGACAGAATAGAATATTATTAGGCAAGATACTGCTCCTGCTGGTTATGCTCCTCGGCGGGCTAACCGGTTTCGGATGTGTTGGAATCAGGAGTGTACCTGAAGGCGGGTCAGGGGCGATAATAGCTAATGGAACCTTATATATCTCTCCTGCCTTGAAGTCAGGTGGCGGATTCGGCTGTGCGGCACCATCCACGACAGGTAAGCTTATCGCCGTGAATACATCAGGTAGTCGCCTGTGGGAAGCTCCTCTGGAAACTTCGACACCGGCCGGTGGCGGATTCGGCTGTGCGGCACCAGCAGCTAAGCCAGCAGCCATCTATGGCACTCCGGCTGTAGCTGGAGATTTGATTTATGTTGCTGGCTATAATGGTAAGATTTATGCCGTTAATTCCAGCTCCGGAGCATTAAGGTGGTTATATCCCCGCCAGGGCAATCTTCAACCTATTGTCGGCGGAGTGGTGATTAGCCAGGGCAAGGTTTATTTTGGCTCTTCTGATGGAAAAGTCTATGCCCTTGATGCTGATACCGGTGATAAGGTGTGGGAGTTCCTAACCGGGGATAAGATTTGGTCAACCCCAACCATTGATGGTGAGATACTATACATAGGTTCTTTTGATAAAAAGCTCTATGCCCTGAGTGCTGCCGATGGCAGTAAAAAGTGGGAGTTTAAAACCGAAGGGGCTGTCGTCTCTACTCCCGTAGTCTATAATAATATGGTTTACATTGGTTCCTTTGACCGGCATCTTTACGCGGTAAAGGCTAAAGATGGCAGCCTGGTATGGAAATTCATGGCTGAGAATTGGTTCTGGGCTAGACCGGTAGCCTATGATAACACTATCTATGCCGGGTGTCTTGACGGCAAGGTTTATGCCCTGAAGGCTGAAAATGGTGATAAGGTAGCCGAGTTTGACCTGGGAAGCCCGGTTAGCTCATCGCCGGTTTTGGTTGATAGCTCAATCATTGTTGCCTCAGAAGAAGGTAAAGTATACTCTATAGAGAATAATCAGAAGAGAGAGCTAAAAAGCCTAGAGGCAAAAGTGACTGCTTCTCTCTGCGCCAGCAACGGGGTGGTATATATTCATGCCAATGACCAAACCCTTTATGTCTTAAAGGCACAGACAGGAGTCAGTCTTTGGAGCCTCTCATTAAGTAGTAAGTGAGGTAGGTTTACCGGGTATGGGAGAAATCTGGAATTTAGTTGCTGTACAGCCAATGATAAACAGCCTCATTGTGCTGTCCAGTTATTTATTTAGTAACCTTGGGATTAGCATCATCGTGCTGACTATTATTGTTAACGTTTGTATGCTGCCGCTTACCCGGAAGCAGCTCCATGCAACTAAGGCAATGCAAGACCTCCAGCCAAAACTCTCGGAGCTTCAGAAGAAGTATGCTAAGGATAAGCAAAAACTGGCAAGAGAGCAGATGGGGCTATATAAGGAGTCTGGGATAAGCCCTGCCGGCTGCGTGGTGCCCATGTTAATCCAGATGCCCATCTGGATAGCCCTCTTCCAATCAATAATGCGGCTTGTAGCCGTAATCCCGGAGAATTTCCTGGGACTGTCTCAGTATCTTTATCCCTGGTCGGTTGTATATTCCACACTGCCGTTGGGAAACCACTTCCTGTGGTTGAACCTAGCTATTGGTGATACCTTCCTAGCCCTCATGGTTGGAGGTACAATGTGGATGCAGCAGAAGATGGTAATGACCAAAACTGCCGACCCCAAGCAGCAGGCACAGAGCCGAATGATGCTGTGGATGATGCCAATGATGTTTGCCTTTCTCACTTTATCGTTTCCCAGTGGGCTGGCTCTTTTCTGGGTAACCTCAAATATTATTAGAATCGTCATTCAGTATTTTGCTACCGGGTGGGGAGGCCTGGTTTCATCAGCGGCTAAGAAGCCGTTGGTTAGGGATGGAAGGTATAAGACACGCATCGCTATACAAGAAGCACCGGTAGAGGATGCCGAGGTTATACAGGAAACAGGAGCAGACTATGGAGAATCTGGAGATAAGCGCCAAGACCGTGGAGGAGGCTATCCACAAAGCCTTAGAGCAATTAGGCGTCAGCCGAGAAGCAGTAGAGATCACCGTCATAAGCGAAGGTAAGTCTGGCATCCTTGGTATGGGTAGTGAGGAAGCCAGGGTTAGAGTAAGGTCACTAGTGCCGGCTGAGAAGCCGAGTGATATAGCCGAGACAGCTAAGGGTGTTTTAGAGACACTTCTTGCCGTCATGGGAGTGATAGCTTCTATCGAGCCCCAGGCTAAACCTTTGGCTGAGGTAGGAGAAGGAGCTAGTGCTCCCATTGCCCTTGATATAAAGGGTGATGACCTGGGTATTCTGATTGGGCGGCGGGGGCAGACCCTTGCCTGTCTCCAGTATATTGTCAGGCTTATTGTAACTCATCAGACAAAGACCTGGGTACCAATAGTTATTGATGTGGAAGGGTATAGGCAACGCCGCTATGAAGCATTGCGAGCCTTAGCCTGGCGTATGGCGGAGCAGGTGAAAGTTAGGCAGACTCCATTTACCCTAGAACCTATGCCAGCCTACGAGAGGCGTATTATCCACCTTACCCTGGCTGACCATGCTGATGTTACTACTGAGAGCACTGGTCTGGGTGAGGCTCGTAAAGTGGTTATTCTACCCAAGAAGCAATAGCCTATATTAGGTTCCTCTCGGTTTTGGTTAATAGTATACCTTCATAGTAGTATGCTCCATTAAAATAGTAGGAAATGAGGTGAATGTCTATAAGAGAAGTTGCTAAATTGAGTGCCTTTATTTTACTCATCATCGGCACTTTTGGTCTTCTAATCGATGAGTTTATTTTCGATTGGGGGCGCACTGCCACCCTAACATTCGCTACTTTAAATGTTGTGGGACTTGCTATTTTAGCTTATACTTATTGGGGTAGGAAAAAAGAAGTATAGCCATAAAACAACCTGTTGGCCGCTACTGAACAGAACCCTATTTGAACATAGTTGATTTATTCTGGGGAGTGTGCTAACCTTTAGCCTGAAAAGGCAGTGACGGAGAAGAGTAAGGAGGTAACGGACACACAGCGAGTCTGGTAGGGTGGAAGCAGATGTGGTCGCCCCCCTCTGAAAATCCCTCCCGAGCCACCAACCGAACAGTAGTAGATTGAGCTACTCAGTAGACTTGGTCGGTTGCGTCAACCGTTATCAAGACGAGGGCATGAAGCTGTGCCCTAAAAGAGTGCCCCACCTAAGGTGGGAGAACTAGGGTGGTACCGCGGGGTTTATAAGTCTCGTCCCTAAAGGGCGGGATTTTTCATTAATGGCAAGGTATTTTGATATGTTTCGTCAAGTAAGTAGCCAGGTGAATTTCCCGCAGGTTGAGGAAAATATTCTCAGCCTGTGGAGAAAAAATAACGTCTTTGAGCGGAGTGTAGACGCTCGCCAGGGCGCTCGGCGCTTCGTGTTATATGAGGGACCGCCTACAGCTAACGGCAGCCCGGGTATACACCATGTGCTGGCTCGCGTATTCAAGGATGTTATTCCCCGCTATAAGGCAATGAAGGGCTATTATACCCCCCGCATGGCGGGTTGGGATACCCATGGATTGCCAGTAGAGTTAGAGGTGGAAAGGGAGCTGGGTCTTTCCGGCAAGCCACAGATTGAGGAATACGGTGTTGACCGATTCAATGCCCATTGCCGGGAGAGCGTCTTTGGTTATCTCAAGGAATGGGAAGCAATGACCGAGCGTATCGGCTTCTGGATTGACCTGAAGCACCCCTATATCACTATGGACAATAATTACATTGAGACCTGCTGGTGGGCAATAAAGCAGATGTGGGATAAGGGTTTGGTGTATCAGGGCTACAAGGTTACCCCTCATTGTCCCCGGTGCGGCACCTCCCTCAGCTCCCACGAGGTTGCTCTGGGCTACCAGGATGATGTTGAAGACCCATCGGTTTATATAAAGTTTAAGGTTGTTCCATCACCCCTGTCGGAATCTGCCGAGCAAAGAAGGCTCTATGAGCTCTCGCGAGATAAGCCCGCCTATTTCCTAGCGTGGACGACTACACCGTGGACACTGCCGGGCAATACGGCACTGGCGGTAGCTGCTGACGCTGAGTATGTTGTGGTGGAGAATGATGATGAATATCTAATTTTGGCATCAGCCTTGCTTAAGCAGACGGGGTTGGTTGATTATGAGGTGGTAGAAAGGATGAGGGGAAACGATTTAGCAAGTATAACTGGGGTAAATTATGAGCCATTGTATAATCCTCATCAGTTTGGTGAGGAGCGGAGGCGTTTAGAGTTCGTTAATGAAGCTGGTGTATTAGGAGCGCCTCGGTTAAAGTTACAGGAGCTAAATAAAGAACTAACCTATAAAGTGATTGACACTGATTTTGTATCTATGGAAGAGGGAACAGGAATTGTTCATATAGCCCCTGCCTTTGGTGTGGTCGACTTTGAAGTTGGAATGCATCCCGATTATTGCCTAGATTTTGTCCAGCCAGTAGATTTGCAGGGGAATATTACTGGCACCTATCCCTTCTCGGGTAAATTTGTCAAAGATGCCGACCCGCTGATTCTGGATGACCTGAAGTCAAGGGGGCTGCTGTTCCGCAGTGAGAGGATTCGCCATACCTACCCCTTCTGCTGGCGCTGTGAGTCGCCTCTTCTCTATTACGCCAAGCAGACCTGGTATATCAAGACCACGGCAGTTAAAGAAGGGCTTATTGCCGGGAATAATGAGATAAACTGGTATCCGGAGCATATCAAGTACGGTCGGTTCGGTGACTGGCTGGAGAATAATGTTGACTGGGCGTTTTCCCGGGAGCGCTACTGGGGAACACCGCTCAATATATGGCATTGTGAATCCTGCGGCAATTACCAGTGCGTGGGCAGTGTGGACGAGTTGAAAAACAAGCCCGGATTTGCTGGATTAAAAGAGCCCTTAGATTTGCATCGCCCCTTTGTTGATGAGCTAAGCTTTACTTGCCCTGAGTGTGGTGCAAAGATGAGGCGGGTGCCGGAGGTAATTGACTGCTGGTTTGATTCAGGAGCCATGCCAGTAAGTCAGTGGCACTATCCTTTTGAGAATGATACCCTGCTGGAGGACGGGCGATTTCCTGCCGATTATATTTGTGAGGCGGTTGACCAGACTCGCGGCTGGTTTTACAGCCTGCACGCCATATCTACCCTGCTATTTAATCGTCCCTGTTTTAAGAATGTTATCTGTCTGGGGCACATCCTTGATGCTAAAGGGGAGAAGATGAGTAAGGCTAAGGGGAATGTGGTTGAGCCGTGGGCGGTGATTAATAAACATGGGGCTGATGCTCTACGCTGGTATTGTTTAACTGCGTCGCCGCCGGGTAATGTGCGCCGCTTCTCTGCGGATATGGTAGCTGAGGTGACGCGCCACTTCCTGCTAACGCTGTGGAATGTCTATTCCTTCTTTGTCACTTATGCTAATATTGACCGCTTCACCCCCAGCGCTGAAGGAACCCCATTATACCAATCGGAGCTTGACCGGTGGATTATCGCTGAGCTTAACCAGCTTATAGTTGATGTTGATACGGCACTGGATGGTTATAACCCGACCGGGGCGGGGAGGAAGATAGAAGGCTTTGTTGATGACCTGTCTAACTGGTATGTGCGCCGAAGCCGGCGGCGCTTCTGGAAGAGTGAGAATGATGCCGATAAGCTGGCGGCATATAATACCCTTTATGAATGCCTGGTTACGCTATCAAAGCTACTGGCTCCGTTTACTCCGTTCCTGGCTGAGGAACTATATCAAAATCTGGTATGCTCAGTGTTTCCTGAGGCTCCAGACAGTGTACATCTGGCTGATTTTCCAGTGGCTGATATGACCAAAATAGATAAGCAGTTAGCTGCTGATACCCGACTGGCGATGAAAATATCAAGTCTGGGTCGGGCGGCTCGGAGCCTGGCAGGTATCAAGGTGCGCCAGCCCTTAGACCACGCCGTGGTTAGTTTAGCTAGTCATGGCGAAGAGAGAAGCCTAAAGCAGTTAAAGCCTCAAATTTTGGAAGAGCTTAACGTAAAAGACCTGCGATTTATTGATGATATAAACAAGCTGGATAAAGAAGGTTATGTGATTAGCTCGGAAGGTAATTACTCAGTAGCCGTCCCGACTGAGATTTCTCCTGAGCTTCAGGCTGAGGGGATGGCGCGGGAGATAGTTCACCGACTTCAGATAATGCGCCGCTCTGCCGGGTTTGATATTGCCGACCATATTATTACCTATTATCACGGGGAAGCTTACATAAGGCAGGTAATGCAGGGTTTTGCCGACTATATTAAGCAGGAAACACTGTCCGACGAACTTGTTGAAGGTGTTCCCAGAGAAGGCGTCTTTACCGGGAGCTATAAACTGGGTGACTATGAGGTATTGCTGGGCGTAAGAAGACTCTCCTAAGGCGGTGGACTTTCAGTAAGTATAGCCTGCGCAGTAGTTTTAGTTTCACCACGCCAGAAGGTTATTTCTACCCTTTGGTTAATCTCACTGGAATGTATCGCTTGTATTAAATGTTGCGCATTATTTATCTCTTCGTCTTCAAAGCCAACGATAACATCACCCGGCTCAATCCCGGCTTTATCGGCTGGGCCACCCAGGGCTACCTGGGTAACAAATGCTCCCTTATCCACAGCCAGGTTATACCTCAAGGCTAGAAATTCGTCTATACCCCTCACCACTATCCCGAGCCAGGGGCGAACCAGATATCCTTTCTGGATTAATTCCTCGATGATGGGTATAGCTGTTTTAGTGCTGATAGCATAACCCATACCCTCGACCCCAACCGTAGCAATCTTAACACTGGTAATGCCGATTACCTCACCCCTCATATTCACCAGTGGACCGCCACTATTACCGGGGTTAATGGCGGCACTGGTTTCAATGAGGTCTTGCAGCGTCTGCGCTGAGGACACTGGCACCATGACATCTATCCGACTGACAATTCCCTCCTTGGCAGTTATCCCCAACCCGAGCGAGTTGCCCACAGCCAGCACCCACTCACCAACTCTTGCTTTGGCAGAATCCCCTACGTTAGCCTTCACCAGGTCTTGGGCGGTAACCTTAAGCACCGCCAAATCAGTGAGGGCATCGGTGCCTACTATGCCTGCCGGGAGAGTCCTGCCATCAGCCATGGTTGCCGTGATGCTTTTAGCCCCCTGAATTACATGATTATTGGTCACGATGTGTCCGTCTTCATCTATAATCCAGCCTGAGCCAGCACCCTTTTGGGTAAACGGTCGGTTGAAAATGTCATAGGTTATTACCTCGGTATTGATAGCCACTACTGACGGCTTGACTTTAGCCACCACAGAAACAAAATCGGGTAATGGCAGGTTTTGACCCTCCACGGGTGGCATCGTCCAGCCGGGGCTGGGGGGAACAGTTATGTTAGAAGATGGGGGACTGGGTGGTGGGGACGGCGTCTCTATATAAAGGCAGCCAGTCCCCAGGCAAAGGGACAGGATTATGATAAGGCAGGTTAGTAGATATTTTATGCTTGCCGGCTTCATTGTTGATTTAATTGTAGCACGGGTGTAGAGTTTGGGCAAACATAAGGGGCCGGGGACGACCCCAGCCCCTTAACTTTCCATTTGGAGACTCTATATCGTTTATCTTGCTATAAATTTATGCTCCGGGTACTTCTGGCAAGTGAGCCAGTGCCTCCTTTACCTTTTCCTCAGGGTACTCATAATCCTGCATCCTGCCGGACAGATACTCATCATAGGCAGCCATGTCAAAGTGTCCGTGCCCACTATGAGCCAGCAGGATAGTTTTTGGCTCACCAGACTCCCGACACTTTAGCGCTTCGTCAATAACCACCTTAATAGCGTGGTTCGGCTCTGGAGCGCTGATAATACCCTCGGTGCGGGCAAAAGTTACCCCGGCTTCAAAGGTAGCCAGTTGGTGCTCAGCCCTGGCTTCAACAAGACCCAGTTTTTCAAGGTGACAGATGATAGGTGCCATACCGTGGTAACGCAAGCCGCCGGCGTGAATCGGGGATGGAATAAAGGTATGACCCAGGGTGTACATCTTGACTATAGGAGCCATTCCGGCTACATCCCCATAGTCCCAGGCATAAGGACCCTTAGTCATGCTGGGGGCAGCGGTAGGCTCTACATTAATGATGCGCAGGTCTGGCTTGGTACCATCAATTTTATCTTTTACGAAGGGGAGGTACAGTCCGGCGAAGTTTGAGCCGCCGCCGATACAGCCGACGATAATATCGGGATAGGCATCTGCCTTCTCCATCATTAGTTTCCTTGCCTCCAGACCATTTATCGTTTGGTGCAGCAGGACATGGTTGACGACACTGCCTATGGCGTACCTGGTATCATCATGGGCAAAAGCATCCTCTATGGCTTCACTGATGGCGATGCCTAAGCTGCCTGAAGAATCAGGGTCTTCCGCTAAAATGCGGCGTCCTATCTCGGTGTCCGGGCTGGGGCTGGGGACACACTTTGCCCCCCAGGTCTCCATCAGGATGCGACGATAGGGCTTCTGGTTATAACTAATCCTGACCATGTAGACCTTAAGTTCCAGCCCGAAGAACATGCAGCCCATGGACAGGGCACTCCCCCACTGCCCGGCGCCAGTCTCGGTAGCCATGCGCTTAACGCCCTCTTTCTTATTATAGTAAGCCTGAGCTACCGCGGTGTTGGGCTTGTGGCTACCCGCCTGGCTTGTCCCTTCATACTTGTAGAAAATCTTGGCTGGGGTATCCAGGAACTTCTCCAGCCGATGCGCTCGGTGCAAAATTGTCGGTCTCCAGGTGCGGTAAATAGCCTGCACCTCTTCAGGGATTTCAATGTAGCGCTCCTTACTGAACTCCTGCTCGTTGAGAGCCTCGGCGAATAAGGGAGGGGGAAGGCGTGTAGGCTCCTTGGTACCGGGATGGAGCAGTGGTGGTAGCGGCTCAGGTAAATCAGCCTGGATGTTATACCAGGATGTCGGCATCTCGTTTTCATCAAGAATAAACTTTGTTCTTTCCATTTTTCCTCCTTTTATTTTTAGTTTGTAACCTTCTATCTTATTCTTCTTGGCCCCCAAGGGGCCACCACTGCAATATGACAAACATATCGTCTACCTCCTTATTAAAAAACCTCCCGTCCCTTAAAGGGGCGAGAGGCTAACTTCCGCGGTACCACCCTTCTTAGTCAGCTCTATACTAGCTGACTGTCTCTATCAGGTACGGAGTTAAACGCACTTAACTCGATACCCTGGGATTTGCTAACGCTTCCCCGGCGACAAAGCCTACTTGTTTACCAACTTGGCAACTTTCGGTTTGCGGCTCCCAAGTCCATTCAGCTTCTGCGCCAGCATCGGCTCACACCTTACCCGACTCTCTGCGCCTCGCTGGAAGCCTACTAGTCTTGTTCACAGCCTTTACTTTATTCAATTGTTTTATGTATAACATAACATTGATTATTTGTCAATAGCCGTTGTTGTCTCCAATGTATCATCCTAGCTTGTGGACAACACCTTGCTCCTAACCCCGGAGAAATTAAGGGCATAAGTTATCCGACTATAGGAATTTCCTCATCCAGGCTTTTGGGGAATGCCTCAGCCAGAGGTAGACCCACAAACCATGCCTGCCCTAAATCAAATCCCGCGCTGAAAACTGCCGATGGCCCCCTTTAGCCCCTCCTCTAAGCTATACTTTGGATTATAACCAAAGGTTTTGGCTTTGGAGATATCCGCCAGACTATGCCTTATATCGCCGGGTCTTGACTCCTGGTAAATCGGTTCAACATTACTTCCTATAAGCTTGATAGTAAGCCTGGCTAGCTGGTTTATAGTGATGCTCTCGCCGCTGCCGATGTTGAAGATGCCGGTAGCATTGCTTTCAGCCGCCAGGATGTTGGCTTCAGTTGCATCCCTGACAAAGATGAAGTCTCTTGTCTGCTCACCGTCTCCGAAAATAATAGGAGGTTTCCCCTTGGAAACTGCCATTGTGAATTTAGGAATGACCGCTGCATATTGAGACTCTAGGCTCTGCCTTGCCCCATACACATTGAAATATCTCAGGCAAACAGTAGGCAGTCCATAAACCTTGTGGAATACATGGCAGTAGTATTCCCCTATCAGTTTGGTGACGGCATACGGGGATTGGGGATTGGGTAACATTTCTTCCCTTTTGGGGAGGGTGGGAGTATCTCCATAGACTGCGGCAGATGAGGCGTAGATTACTTTTCTAACCCCGTTATCTCTGGCAGCTAAAAGCACGTTTAGTGTTCCGGTTGCATTCACCTCATGAGATGCCTGGGGTGCCTCTATGCTTCGGGGGACACCGGGGATGGCTGCCAGGTGAAAGACATAGTCAACCCCTTGCAGAAGCTTCCCAAGCTGAAGAAGGTCGGTAATGCTGCCTTGGACGAATTCTGCATTCTGTTTGCCCAGCAAATCTTTTATGTTTTCTATCTTCCCAGTGGAAAGGTCATCAAGAATGATGACGTGATAGCCTCGGCTCACCAGTTCTTCCGCCAGATGTGAGCCGATAAACCCGGCTCCGCCAGTAACTATTACTTTGGTCTTTGGTGCCATTTGTATAATACCTAGTTCAGATTAGCTTAGTTCCTGCTTAATAGCGTAGAATACGTCCTGAGGTCTTTCTATCTCGTAATCCAGGTTCACCGTTATAAGGAGGGCATTTTCGTGGTGGTCTCCCTTAAGCTCTCCCTCCTCCGTCTTCAGGGGAAGTGTCTGGATTTTGGCTTCACCGAATGAGCAGAAGCCATGGTCGGAGATGACGATGAGCTTGTTATCCTTATCACTTAGAAAGCCGGTGCCAAACAGGAGTTCGCCTATTTTATCATCCAGCTTTATATACCACTCCAGGACACATTCCTCACCCCAGTGGAAGTGCTGGATACGGTCGAGCGAGGTGTAAACCACAATAAGCAAATCAGGCTTCTCAGCCAAGAGTTCCTCGGCTTTTTCAGTAACCCGGTCAAGCTCCTCCTGCCACTCCTTTTCGTTGGTGGGAAGCCCAAAGCCTACAGGTTTAAAATCAACTCCAAAGGAATAGGGAGGGACGATGAAGGGAACGTTCAGAACCTTCACTCTCTTTCTTTCCCGATGCAGGATGTCCCAGATGAACTCAACCTTTATATTTTCTCTCCTGACGAGCCTGTCCTCAACTACGAAGGCCTGATGTCCGTGCTCCTCAGGGGTCTTCCCGGAGAACATCCCGCACCAGACGGCGGGTGAGATGGGCTTCTCTTTAAGAGTAAGCTCTTTGGCTTTGCCAAGCTTCGTTAGCCTATTAAAGCTGGGCAATTTCCCCAGATTGGGCTTTATAACCGTCCAGGTGGCAGCATCTATGCCGAGGACGAATATCATGTCTCGACCTCCAGAACCACGCCGGCACCCATGCTCTTCCCGTCTCTTGCCAGGATGAACCTCCCCAGTTCCGGTATCTCGGAGAATCTCTCAATGACCAGGGGCTCGGTGTTGAAGATGATGGTCGCTGCCTCATTCTCGCCTATGGCTTCGGCGTTTTTCTCCATTACTTCCCCTGTCTCCGAGTTTATCCTCTCCCTTATCTCCCTGACCATACACCTTGCCCGCTTCGTCCCACATTTCATCTCAAATTCATCCCCCCGCTTCAGTGTACCTTCAAGAAGGGCAACCTCGCCCAGAAAGCTATTTACTGAAGTGGGTGGATTTTCTGGGTGTCCTCCAACATTCCCCCTCTTTACTTCACACTCCATCACAATGCCTACGCTGTCCCCTGACTTTGCCGCCTCAACTTCCCCGGGAAAAACCTTTATCTTCTCCACCTTTCCTTTCACGCCGGAAGGCTGAAAAATAAGTTCGTCCCCCTTCATCAGGGTGCCTGATTCCACCCTGCCAACTATTGCCTTTTCCGAGTCGAGGGTATAGACATCCTGGACAACAAATCTGAGAGGCTTTTCAGTCACCTCTTCTGGCTCTATTTCATCGAGGACCTGGATGAGGGTAGGCCCACGATACCATTTCATTCTTTCCGAAGGCTTATATACATTATCACCTTCCATGGCGGAAATGGGGATGAACCTCACTCCCGAGAAGCCGAGGGAGGAGAGGAGCTGTGTGGTTTCTTTATTAACCTCCTGGAAGACATCCTCCCTGTAGTCCACCAGGTCCATTTTGTTTATGGCTACGATGAGCTCCTTTATCCCCAGCATGTGTAGCAGGAAAGAATGCCTCCTTGTCTGCTCCTGGACTCCATCCGGCGCAGACACCACCAGGGTGGCAATCTGGGCGTAGGAGGCTCCGGTGAGCATGTTCTTTATGAATTCCTTGTGCCCGGGGACATCCACTATGGTATAGTAGCTTTTCCCCTTGAACAGCACCCTGGTGGTATCAATGGTGCGCTCCTCTTTAAGCTCTTCCTCAAAGGAATCGAGGAAATAGGCAAATTCAAATCTTTTCTTATACTCTTCAATGAGCTTCTGTATCTCGGCAAGTTTGTCCTCTGGCAGAGCCGCCGAGTCGTAAAGGAGCCTGCCAATAAGGGTGGACTTGCCGTGGTCTACATGCCCTACGATGACTACATTCACACTCATCTGTTTCCTCCTTTACATGTATCCCAAAGCACGGAGCTTCTGCATGGTGAAAGTCTTCTCCTTGTCTTGAGCTCTGCCAGACCTCTCGGCAATCTTGGTTGTTTTTAACTCCTCTACTATCTCATCTATATCTGCCGCATTGGATTCAATGGGAAGGGTGCACGGCTCACATCCGAGGCTGCGGTATCTTTTCCCATTCCTGGCAAAATACATAGGGTTGATTGGAATCCCTTCCCTTTTTACATATTCCCAGACGTCAAGCTCCCGCCAGTGCAGGATGGGATGAATTCTCATATGAGTTCGCTCGCCGACAAGTCCCTGAAACTGGTCCCACATCTCCAGGGGCTGGTCTTTATAATCCCATTTGAAGTCTTCGTCCCGAGGTGAGAAATATCTCTCTTTGGCTCGAATTCCATGCTCATCCCGCCTTATGGCGAGAATGAGGGCATCAAAACCGTACTCCTCCAGGCACTTCCTCAGGGCTTCTGTCTTCAATCTAGTGCAGCACTCAAACTTCCCATCTTTGGGAGAAACTCTATCTTTGAGCGCTTCTTCGTTCTCGGCTATTACCAAATCCAGCCCCCACTCTTTAGCAATCTCATCCCTGAATTTGTACATCTGTTTGAATTTGTAGCCGGTATCTATGTGAATTACCGGGAAGGGAATTTTGCCGAAGAAAGCTTTGCGGCAGAGCCAAAGCATGGTGGTGCTATCCTTTCCCATGCTCCACAGAACCGCTGGTCGGTTAAACTCAGCGTATGCCTCCCTCAGTATGTAGATAGTTCGATTCTCAAGGTCGTTTAAGTCTAGCATGAGCCTCCTCCTTTAGAAGATAAATGTTTTCACCAAGGTTAAGGTACCAAGTATAATCGTTGCCAGTCCTATAAGTAATTTCAACTTTCGCGTATTTACCTTTTTGACGGTTAGGGCAGCAAACGGCGCGGCTATGATTGAGCCTATGCTCGTAGCCGCAGCCAGCATCCAGAAAATGTTCCCTTTAACTAATACATAACCCAAGAAGCCCACTATACACACTATAGCTTCGGCAAGTGTAGTAGTCCCTACCGAACTCTTTGCTTCTCTTCCGCTTATTATTTGCCCACCGGTTACCAGTGGCCCATACCCTCCCCCACTTATCCCCTTATTAAAAGAACTTAACAGCCCCACACCGATAAGACCTTTCCAGGAGAAGGTGCTCTGGCGGCTTCCTCGCATAAGAATTACTACCCCTATCCCCAAAACCATTGCTCCAATATAGGCTTTGAGAATAACCATTGGGATATTTACCGCAGAGAATACGCCGACTAATGCTCCTATAACTCCACAGACAGCAAGAGTAAAAATAACTTTCGAATCAATAGACCTGGGCAGATAACCGAGTCCTCGCAGCCTATCTTTTATTAGCTTATCATCCCGCCTGAAGTCCAAACTTATATTCCCTACCCGGTGATGGGCAAGCCCACCGAGCAATCCACCGGCAAGCTGACCCAACAGCACCGCCGGGACGACCTCCAGGGGTGAAAATCCTACAATGAGTAAAAGCGGGGTCAAGGTGGTGCCATAGCCCATTCCAATGGAAGCATCCACATATTCGCACAGGAGGGCAATAATAGCTACTGCTGCAAATAAACTCAGCGTTATCTCCATATCACACTAGCCAAGATTTCTTATTCCATATAGCCCAAAGCCTTCAGCCTTTTCTTTACCTCTTCTTCCTCTTCGGCACTGAAACCCTTCTCTTCTTCCCCGCCTTCTTCCTTGAGGACTTCTTCCAGGACAAATGTGACGTATTCATCCACTGAGCCAAAGTCTGCAGCCTTCACTCTTTCTTCAATCTTGCCATAAAGCCCAGCGGGTAAGAACACGGCTTTGCCTTTCGGTTCCTTATTCATTTTTCCTCCTTTAAGTAACCGAGCCTCCTTAACCTTTCCCTTATCGCCCTTACTTCCTCTGCGGTTAGCCTATCCTCCCCGCTTATTTCCCCGCCGGAGGCCAGAGTCCGCATCACGAAGACAATGAATTGGCTGACACTGGGAAAGCCGGTATCAGCTATCATCTGGCTTAGCCTCTGGTAAAGCTCCCTGGGTATCTTAATGGTAACCTTGTTTTCCATGACACTACAATTGTAGTGCGATTATAGTGCAAAATCCAGGCTTTGTCAAGGGGTAAAAACGGCAAATTTGCAAACGAGGTATAATTTGCTGAACTGACTGTGGCATTTGGGGTTATTTATTCGGTAAATTGTAAAAATAGAAAAGGTCAAGTAAACCTGTAAGCCGAGTTCTGTACTCCGACTGGTCGGAGCGGTGACCATCTATCTAGCCCTGATGTTACCATCAGGGTCAAGCGAC
>SDBU01003569.1_pt1 | contig 19688 bp, 41 predicted proteins | sample 2277071 | NCBI WGS metagenome assembly SDBU01 (sample SAMN10397929, study PRJNA504765) | marine sediment metagenome | isolation source: marine sediment core GS08_GC12, 126 cmbsf | place: Arctic Ocean: Gakkel Ridge, Loki's castle | collected 2008 | reverse complement strand
ATTAGCTGAATCTCTTCCTCGCCCACCTTGGAGAGATATTTTTCCTCCACCACCACCTATTCCACCATAATGTGTTGTCTTTGAACCACCAATTAAAGACAATGTACCAACACCTATTCCATAAGCCCCGTTCATATCAGATGTTTTTAATATAATATTTGAAGTACCATTTGGGGTTGCATAATTTTTAATTGTTATATTATCATTTGAATCTGTACTATTATTAGGAGTCAAATAAAAAATGTCTCCTTGATAATGTAAGCCTGATTGTGGACTTATTATCCCAATCCCAACTCTTCCATCTTGAGTAATAACCATTTTTTTATCAGTTCCATTCCAAAAACTAATATTTCCATCTTTTGAAACTATATTATTCACTGTGAGGTTGTCTGCTTCAATAATTAAACCCCCAAGATAAGAAGTTCCTGTTACATTTAAAGTAGTTGCAGTTATCCAATTCCAACCAGTAGAATTAAAACCATTACCTCGTTCATTTCCTTCCCACATATTTGAACCATCTTTATGAATTGATTTTGGGTCTACTTCTTCGCCACTTGGAGTTCCAAAACCCTTACTTATTGTTACCCAATCAAAATCATGTTGATGTGTCCTGGGTGGCAATCCCCCATCTTGAAAAAATCTTATCTGAACAATCCCTAAAGAATTTATATGTTCATCAGAATCAAATACCCCAAATTCAACAATTGAATAGGTTGGTGATTCTGGTAATGTTCCATAATTTTCCCATGTTCCATCATTTGGTTCATAAATTTGAACTAATAATTTATGTGGCTCAATCTCTTCTGTTGATTTATACCTTACAATTAAATTATTAAAACTTCCTCCAACACCTACAGAAAAATTAACTCTTAATTCTAAATCACTTGCATCTTCATCTAAACTATAAGGAACACTATTATAACTTTGAATATCTGTTAAACTTCCACTTACTAATGTTCCAGTTATTATATCAACAGAAGTTGCATTAAAAAACTTTGTTGATAGTTTTGATGAATTAAAAGTTAAAGTTGAACCATCAAAAATATTCCAATCATCAGAGGATGTCCAATTAAATCTCCCTCTAAACCAAGCCGCAGAAACATTCCCTCCTACAGTTAAATTTTCTGTCATCCATAAATCTGCTCCTGAAAAATACCAAGGGTCTCCCCTTAAATCTATTCCACCAATTCCTGCAGCACCATAAAGAAAAGAAAGATTTAAAGAATAGCCAGTAATATCTCCACTAATATTTAAACTATCTAAAAATGCTCCAGAACCAAAATAATAATTTGCAGTAACATTTCCTTCAGTAATTATGCTTTCAGTAAAAGAAGTATCATTATAAAAAGTAATATTCCCACTATCTCTATTATCAATACTCATATACAATGTTCCATCCCTATAATTTCTTATTTCAAATATTCCACTTCCACTTCCATCATAACAAATAGATATTCCTGCAACTTGGCTTTCTGTTAAATTAATACAAGCATCATAGTTTGTATCTGCTTGAACTACAAGTGTTGCATCCATATCTCCCCCAGTATCGTGTCCATCAATTAAAAGAGTATTATTAAACCAACTTCCAATTCCCCCTCCATAAACATTTCCTGATAACCATAAATCATTCCATAATTCTGAAGAATTCCCTAAATCTCTCTCCCCTGCAGGAACTAAATCAATATCTATTAGATGTCCTGCCACACTCCAATTTAAATTATTTAAAAGGTTGTGGTCAATATCTGCAGGAGTATCTAAATTATCCCAGAAGTCTGAAGAGTTTGCAAAATTTGAAGAATTAACATTAAGGGTTGCCTCAACTATTGTAGGCCGATTCCAAATGAAAGCATCCACTGGTTGAATTGAAAATGAGATTAAAGTAAATACTAAAAGAAAGAGAAATAAATAATGAGGTATCCTCACTTTGAGCCTCCAAAATTAATTGGATTCTCCGAATTTAATAATTATATCTTCCCCCTTATACTCATAATCGTATCTCTTAGATAATAGACTTTGGAAAAACAATTTCCAAGATTCTCTATTATAGTTTACCTCGCTATTGCACCGATGACATAATGTGCAACAATTCTGTTTTATTGATAATGATTTATCATAGTTCAGGTGATGGATTTGTAATCCCTGTCCCTTAAATAATTTCTTACTATCTATCTCGCTTAGGTTACACTTCATACATGCAAAGTTGTCTCGGGTCTTTATTGCTAACTTGAAATGTTTATTGAATTCTTTTGTATAGGGTTCAAACTTTTTTCCACCTAGCCATGACGGATGTTTTTCTCCACGGACTCCAAACATTCCATTTCCAGGTCCTGATAGTTTTCTCTTATGCTCTTCTGATTTTGGTTTTCCTTTAAGGGCGAGACTTATTTTTCTTCTTGTCTCTTCAGTAACAATTCTTCCCGCAGCCCTTTTATTTCCTAAACTTTTTAGCCCTATCTTCCTTTTATGGTCATCAGATAATCTCCTTTCACTCATCGCTTTAGAAATCTTTGCTTTTATTTTATCTGCTTTTTCTTTTCCGAATCTTTCCTCATAGGATTTCTTATGTTTATCAGAATTAGATTTTAAAACTGCTTCAGAATAGCAATTAGTTTTCCCTTTATTCCAAGGAATAAATCCTTTGGGCGGTGCCACTTCAAATGGTCACCTCTTTCTTTTGGCTGTTAAAAATAGAAAATGGAAGAATCTCTAAACCAGAATTCTTCCTTCTTAAAAATAATAAATGTGTTCTATTTCTAACCATTGTGTCTTATGAGACTTTAAACAATTCCAGCTTGTCTAAGTGACGAATATGTCACTGCAATTCCTATTCCTAAAATTCCTAACGCGAAGAAACCAGGAACCATTTTAAGAACTGTTGCTCCCCAACCAGTACTATTATATAATGCACCGTTAGTCACAGCAGCAGTGTTAACTTCACTTGAAATTGGTCCAATTAAACTAACACCAATTAAAATTGCTACAAAACCTCCTATTAAATTAGCTATCATACTTTATCTACAACCCTCCTATGAAAGTCGAAATCTGTAATAGATTTCTATATTACCAACACAGAAGTATTTATAAACCCTTCGGCCTTTTACTACTTTCAGATTACAACAAAATAATACTAAAAAATTAGGGATTTTTGTCAAAAAAATTAGAAATTTTTAGAATTAGTTCTCATTAATTATCTTTCTTAAATCTTCTTTTGCTTTATCCCAATCATCCATTGGAATTTTAACAGAGGCAGATATAAAATCTAAATTAAAGATGGCTCCGTCTTTCCATCCCTCAACAATCTTGTCATCTTCAATTAAACTCTGTGCTTGTTTTTTTTTCATTTCTTCACCTCCATCTTATTCTTAATCTAAGATAATAACCTTTATAAATGTTTCGGTTAATTAAAAATCATCTAAACAATAGAAAGGTTTATAAATGGTGGATTCGTTTTAAAGAGTGTCACAAAATAGTTACAGACTGACTTATTAACACAACAGTGAATAAGAAAGTCCCTGTCTAAAATCAGGCAACGCTGGAACTAGGGCCCAGTGATTATTGGAGGGTAGAGATGAAAGATAATGAACGATGCAATAAAGAAGTTAAAAGGAAAAAATATTTTTGTTATTCTAAAATCAGGAAGAGTTTATAGTGGGAAGGTAAATTCTATTGATGAGGGGATGATAGATATGACTGACAAATTTAATCAAGAGATATTATTTAACAGTTCTGAAATAAGTTCTGCAGAGATTAAGAAAACTTTTTGATTTCTAAAAGAGAGTTTTATAGACGGTATGAATTTTAGCAACCGAAACATTTATAAAGGATGAATTCCTAGTAAAAGGACTAAAATTTAGTGGGGAAGATTTTCTCCTATGATAAGATGATAAAAGATAATATGATACCAACTGATAAAAATTATCAACGAGCAGTATATTTCTTTGAAAACAAAATTCAAATTCATATTAAAAAATCTAATGGAACCTACCTAAATGGATTTCTGAATAAGGTAGATTTAAAAACAATAAGGATTGAAGATAGATTTCTTGGAGAGCAGACTGTTTTCTTTTTTGATATTGTTGGAGAGATAACAGAGTTTACAAATAAAAATAGGGTGGTGGAAAGATGATTTGGGCAATTAAAGATAATCAAAAGATTAAGGCCTCACCAAAAGATAAAGCAAAATGTCCAATTTGTAATTCAGAAGTAATCTCTAAATGTGGGAATATTAAAATCTGGCATTGGAGTCATAAATCAAATAAAGATTGTGATGATTGGTATGAACCAGAAAGTGAATGGCATAAAAATTGGAAAGATAAATTTCCTAAAGAATGTCAAGAATTTACTATGGGTAGACATAGAGCAGATATCAGAACAAAAAGTAGATGGATAATTGAATTACAGAATAGTTCTATTTCTTCTGAAGAGATTAAAGATAGAGAAGAATATTATAAAAAAATGGTTTGGTTATTGAATGGAAAAACTATTGGAAAAGGACTGGTGCTAAAAAATAAAAATGGAATAATTACTTTCAGATGGAAGACTCCTCCTAAAAGTTGGTGGAGTTCTAATAAAGAAATTTATATTGATTTTTCAGACAAACAAAAAGTCAAAAAAAAATGGGTAGAAGAATATATAGATTATAGTGATTATTGGGATAATGTTTATGATAGAAAATATGATGAAGATGAAAAAGAAGAATGTGGTGAAACTTATGGAGGCTATTATAAAATTGAGGGGGAAAATATGAATAGAGAAATCTTACATATCAAAAAGATATATAATAAGATTCCTTGCGGTGGTTGGGGAGAACTAATTTCTAAAGAAGAATTTTTAAGGAGGTTTAAATAAAAATGGATAATAAAAATCAAACAGAAGAAGATAGAGAAAAAGAAGCTAAGTGGTTTTCAGACTTAGAAACTTTAAAAAAACATCACTCAAAATTTAAAAGAAATGAAGAGGGATTTTTAATTAAAGATACTAAAGAAAATGCTGAAAAATATATGAGGGTTAATATTGAAAACAGTGATAAGTATATTGATATGGAAAACGAGAAGATTAGGAAAGAGAAAAAGATAGAAGAAATAAAAATAAAGACAAATCATTGGGCTTACATATGGAACGATAAACAAACAGAGGCTCTTACTGAAATGAAAGAATTTGCAAAGGGAAATGATTTTTCTTTTTCTGATTTAAAGGAGTTAGTTAAAAAGGAATTAAAGAAGAGAAAGGAAAGAATTAAAAAACAAAAAATAGAAGATAAAAAAAGAAGGGGAGAAGATAAAGATAAAGAATTTCAAAAGAGTAGCTTCTTGTTCTCTAATTTTGGACAGTTTACAGATTACTTAGAGATTGCAAGAAACTTTCACAAACAACAGCCTTTTTATTATGATAAATATAAAATCTGGTGGTTATGGAATTATATAGAAAAGAAATGGGAAAGAGTAGATGAAACTGATTTAATGAATGCTATTGATGATAATACTCAAGCCCCTTCAACAAACTCTACAGTAAAATATGAAATCTTAGAAGCTTTAAAGAGAATTGGAAGAAGAAAAAAACCAAAAGAAGCTAAAAAATCTTGGATACAATTTAAAGAATTAATTTATGACTTAAAAACTGAAGAAACTTTTGCTGCTACCCCTGAATTTTTTATCACAAATCCTATCCCTTACTCTATAGGGAATAGTGAAGAAACTCCTGTGATGGATAAAATTTTAAAGGAGTGGGTTTATAAAGAGGGAGTACAAGATGAAAGTTATGTTAATACATTAAAAGAAATTATCGCATATACTATGTTAACTTATATGCCTATACATAGAATTTTTTGTTTAATTGGAGAAGGACTAAATGGTAAGGGTACTTTTTTAAGACTTGTAGAAAACCTTATTGGAGAAGATAATTGTTGTGCAACAGAGATAGAACTTCTTTGTTCTAATAGGTTTGAGAGTAACAAGTTACATAAAAAATTAGTATGTTTTGTTGGAGAAGTAGATAAAGGGATATTTAAAAAAACTAAAACTATTAAGTCTCTAACTGGAGAAGATACTGTTAGAATTGAATTTAAAGGTAAGGATGGGTTTGATGGAAAAAATTATGCTAACCCTATCATTGCAACAAACCATCTCCCAGAAACCTCTGATAAAACAAAAGGATTTTATAGAAGATGGACTATTGTTGATTTTCCAAATGAATTTACAGAAAAGAAAAATATACTAGATGATATTCCTGAACATGAATATAATAACTTTTGTAAGCAATCATTAAGGATTCTAAAAGAATTGATTGAAAATGGTGAGTTTGAGAATGATGGTTCTATTGCTGAAAGAGAAGATAAATATGAAAAACACTCAAACCATATAAATGAATTTGTTAAAGTATATTGTGAGAGTGATGAAGAAAGTTATATAGAATTTAATGATTTTTATGAAAAATATAATGAATATTTAACCTCTGAAGGGTTAGGTAAAAAAAGCAAAGTGGAGATTGGAAGGGCATTAGTTTTAAAGGGATTTACAAAAAAGGTTAGGAAAATAACTTCAGACTTATACAATACTACTAAGATGTGTATTGAAAAAATTAAGTGGAAACATGAGGTAGAAGAGCTGGTTTAACGGTTTAATGGATTTAACGCTTTTTTCGTTTATATTCCTATATAGGCTACAAATGGACTATTCTATTAAACCATTAAACTTTATGTGTAAAAGTTTAACGGTTTGACTAAAAACCGTAAAAAACAACAAAACTGAAGAAAACTAATTTATTAAAAATATAGAAAATATTAGTATAAAAGTATAAAAAACAACAAATGAAAAGAAAAAATAGAGAGAAAAAAGAAATTATTAGAGACATATTATATACAATTAAAACAATAAGAAATCCAGTTAGGACTAGAGTTTCACAGAAGTCAAATACTAGTAGTCAATTAGGAAGAGAATATATTAATTTTTTAATTGATAATGATTTTATAGAATTAAAAGAATTTCCTAAAAAGAAGAAAAGATATAAAAGAAATCCAAAATTTTTTATAATAAAACAAAAAGGAAATGATTATTTGATAGAATATGCTAAACTTAAAAATTTTAGAGAAAAATTTGATTTAGAATCTTTGTAACTACTCTGCAGTGGTGGGAAAGATTTATAAACCCTAATTCATTATAAAAGGTATAAAATGACAACAACTATAAAAATTTCTGATTGGTCTTGGGAACAATTAAAGAATAAAAAGAAAAGGGGCCAGTCATTCAATGATGTTCTTGAGGAGTTACTAAATGATAAAGATGTTGATTATAATAATTATTGTGAGGATTGGAGAAAGGGGGTAAAGGAAGATGGTGAAGATGAAACAAAAAAAAGCTAAAGACATGAAGACATCAGAATTGATTGATGAATTAAACAAAGATTTAGAGGATGATAGATTTGAAGAAGTTCAATGTGAGTTAGATAAAAGGTCTCCTTTTAAATATTATGATGAACAGATTTCTGAGTTAGCAAATAAGATTGATGAATTAGAAAATGATTTTAAGAAACATAATCATTTAAATGGGAAGGTAGTTAAAGAGATTTAAAATGGCAAATAAAAATCAGTTAAAGAAAAGGATTGAGAAGGCTGGAGAATTTGGGCATACTAATGCTTGTTGTATAATTGATGCAATATATGATTTGAAAGCAGCAATCGATAAAATAAACTTAAAAGAATTATCTAAACAAATTAAGTATCTACAAATGGAATTAGAAGATTTAAGAAAATTAAGGGAGAAGATTTGAAATGAAATGTCCAAAATGTAAAAAGAAAATGGCAAAATTTATTGATGAAGAAAAACAAATAGCCGTTTGTTGTCAAAACAAAAGTTGTTGGTTTTATGGAATAAAGAGGTGGCACACTACTGATGAAATAGATAAAATAAAAGAGAAGGAATCTAAAAAGAATAAATCTAAAAATAAAAATAAACTTTAAAATGAAAATAAAAATGTCTAAATGGAGTATCGCAGGAATCTTAGCAGGATTTGTGCTCACAATTTTCTCTGCTTGGAGATATTTTGTATTGTACAGAGATATAGATAAATTAATTATGTACCCTTTAATTGGAATTTTAATTATTGCAGTATCTTGGTTGTATAATAAAAGTGTAGAGCAAGGAAACAGAATAGAAGAGATGAGTGAATATCTAGCTGATAAAAATTTAGAAGAACTTGAAAATAATAAACAAGATTTAAATCTGCAGAGAATAAGTTTAGAACAAAATCTAAAAGAAGTAGAACAAAAGGAGGTAGAAGATGGAGATTAAAATATGTGATTATTGTAGTAAGCATATGAATGGAGGTTTAGATTTACCTATTACTATTATATGTGAATATGGGAGTAGTTTAGATGGAGCCTTAAAACAATTCTGTGGAGATTCTTGTGCTTTGATTTGGTATATTAAAGAATATAAAAGAGTTAGAAAAAAGAATCAATCAATACCAGGATTTAAAAAAAAGAGTGTACAAGAGATTGCTTGGAATAAAATTTAAAATTAATATAAGGAGGTAAGATATAAGATGATAAATATACCGTTTGCAACAAATTTTTTAATGAATATGAAATGGAGAAAAAGCCATCAAGTTCCTGAAATAGAACCTAAAAGTGATATTTCTGAAGGAGGAATGTTAACTGAAGAAGCAGAAGCCGAGGCTACTAAGGAAGAAGAAGCTGAAGCTACTACTGAAGCAGAAGTTCCAGTAGAAGAAGATACTAAAGAAGAATCTGATACTCCTGAGTTATCTAAAGAAGAGTCGGCTGAGGAAGATAAGTTTCAAGAGGCTTTAGAAAGTTCAGATGATGAAGAAGAGGAGGTTGAAGAATCAGATGATGAAGAAGAGGAAGTTAAAGAATCTGAAGAAGAAGAGGAAGAAAGTTCTGTAGAAGAAGTATCTTCAATGGAATCTAGACAAAGGCAGATTTCAGCATTACCTGAATTAGAATTACAACAATTCAAATGTGAATCTTGTAGTGTTAAGATTTATTTGAATAAGGAAGATAATCCTAATGATGAGAAACAATTAATTTGTCCTTCATGTGAAAGAAATACAAAGAGGATTCGTAAGTTTGATATGATAATTAAAAAAGTTGAGGATTTAGAATGACTTTTGAATTTTTAAATGAAACAAAGAAGGGACATATCTCTAGTGGCAAATTTTCTATTAGTAGTATTGGAAAATGTTGGTATGAAAAATACATGAGCCTTAAAGGTTTATGGAAGCCAACGTTTGATGAAAGAACTATGAGAATTTTTGACATTGGAGATGCGTTCCATCAGATGATGGTAAAAGAATTCTATGAGAAAGGAGATGCAGCAAACATAAGAATTGTTGCAGCAGAAGTAGATATTCCTACTCAGAAATATGTTAGTGGAAGAGCAGATATAATAATCTCAGATGGTAAAACCGGAGAGCTTAACATTGTAGATGTTAAGTCTTGTTCTAAATATACTTTTAGTAAAGTTAGTGAAGGAGATTATAGTGGGATTCAAAATTATATTTATCAAGTAAATCTTTATCTTCATTTCTTTGATATTCAGAAAGGTTATCTCTTATTTGTAAATAAAGGTTCTGCAGAGATTTGTGAAGTTGAAGTTAAGCATAATAAAACTCTTGCAGACAAGCAAATAAAAGAGATTGAAGATTTCTTTATTAATAATGTTGGAAAAGATGTTGAACCTCCTAAATGTGATGGGTCAATTTTTGGATGTGAATGTTGTGGTGTTGAAGGGAGTTTGGGTAAATCAGATTAATAGTAAATGAAAGGAGGTAAAATAAAATGATAATAAAAGAAATATCTATAAAAGAATTAGTTAGTAGAGAAAACATAAGACAAATTACTAAGGAAGAGGATATACCACAATTAATGCAAAGTATAAAAAGTAATGGACTTTTACAACCAATTGGTGTGAAAGAAGAGAAAGATAATTATCGAGTTTTATGGGGTAATAGAAGAATAAAAGCTTGTGATAAATTAGGTTGGAAGGAGATTCCTGCAGTAATTTTTTTAACAAAAGGAGAAGAAATGTCTGAAGAGGATTTTTATATAATTAATGCAATAGAAAATTTACATCAAAAACCAAATACTCTTTTTGAATTGGGGAGAATTTGTGAAATATTAAAAAAAACAATGAGTCCGAGTGAAATTGCAGTTAGATTATCTATACCAAAATCAAGAGTAATCATGGCTTTGGGAGAGATGACAAGAATTCCTAAAAAATGGCACAAAAAGATTAGAGTGATGAACGATAGTTCCAATAAACAAGGAAAGATTCCATTATCTACAGCAAGTATTGTTGGAAGGTTAAGAGGATTGTCTGATAAACAAAAAGATAAATTATTAGAACATATCAGTAAAAATGAGGAGGGAACCTTAAAAGTTGGTTTAATTGGTTCTTTAATGAAATCGGGGAAAACTCTTAAAAAATCTTTAAAAATTGCTGATGATTGGAAATTTGTTGATACAAAATTATTCATTAATAAAAAGAAGTATGAAGAAGTTGTTAAAGAATATGATGGGAATTTTACAGAGTTTTTAATTGATACTTTAAATAGGAGAGAGAAGAATTTAGCCATAAAGAGTATTAAAATAGGAAGTTTAGGAGAAATTAACCGAAGGGTTTAAATACTCTAAAGTATTACTAAAAGGATACTTAAATGAAAATAAAAATAACTAAACTTGAGTGTAAGAGATGTGGACATAATTGGATTCCTAAAAAGGAAGAAGTTAGACAATGTCCTAAATGTAAATCTCCTTGGTGGGATAAAGAAAAAAATGCAAACTGATATACTTGGAAGGAAAGCACACACAAGAGAATCTTATGAAAGAGCAGGTGAAACCTTAAAAAAATTATATAGTGCTGGAGTTATAGTTTCTTATTTAAAAGGAACTGTGAGTAGATTGAAAGGAAAAACTTATGAAGAGATATATGGAAAAGAAAAAGCAGAGGAAATAAAAAAGAAAACAAGCTTAGCCAACAAAGGTCAGGTTCCTTGGTCTAAAGGAAGAAAGTTTACAGAAGAACATATAATGAAGATGAAGATTGCTCTTAAAGGAAAAAATAAAGGTAAACATTATTCTCCATTAACAGAAATTAAAAAAGGAGAACATCTTTCTCCTGCAACAGAATTTAAAAAAGGAAATATTCCTTATCATAAAGGAAAAACTTATGAGGTGGTTTTTGGTGAAGAACGAGCTAAGGAAATAAAAAAGAAGATTTTTTCTAAAAAGAATAGAGCTAAAATGTTAAAAGGATTAATTAGTAAACCTACTTCTTTTGAAAGAAAGTTAATAGGTTTATTTGAGAAGAGAAAAATTCCTTTAGTTTATGTGGGAGATGGAAGAAAATTAATTAACTATAAAAATCCAGATTTTTTAGATGAAGGTAACAAAATCTTATTAGAAGTCTTTGCAGATTATTTTAAGATAAGAGACCACGGTTCTATAAAAAATTATATTAAAGAAAGGGGAGAACATTTTTCTAAATCTGGTTATAAAACTATTTTTATAGATGAAAAAACAATTCAGTCAAAGGACTGGGAGAAGTTATGTTTAAATAAAATTTCAAAGATATATAAACAAGTCAAAATGGTGGAGGCTATAAATGAAGAAAAGTAATTTATTTGGAGTTATGTGGATGCCCTTTTTACTTATTGGGTTTATGATGACAATGAATATTATTGAGGGGAGAATATGAAATGGATGATGAAAATATAGTTAATGAATTAAGTGCAATAGGACAAAGCCTACAGGATATATTTCATATATTAGAAGACATAGCAGATAGCTTGAGAAAGGCTGTTGGAAAAGGGGAACAAAAACCTAATGAGTGGAATTATGAATAATGGAAGAACTAAATTAAAATGAAACAACAGTTCACAAAAGATGAGATAGCAGCTTTGAAAGAGTTAGCAAAAGAAAAGATTTTCCATAATGAAATTACCGACAATACAGAATACAATAAAAAAGTAGCAAAAAAACCTAAAAGGATATGTGATTTTTTAGGAGATGGACGATGTAATAGTAATTATGGAAAAAATATGAAATGTGATGGAATGAATACTCCTAAAAAATGCCCTTGGAAAAATGGAGGAAGTTATGCAATGGCTGTACATGACCAAGGAAATAGAAGAAGATGAAAATTAAACATACAAAAACAATAGAAGAAGCAGTAGATTGTATTGAAGAATTTTTCCAAGTAGATATGTGGTATGCTTGTAAAAGTGAATGGAAAACTGAGAAAGATATGTTAAGATATTTAAAAATTCATTTTAATGTTTTAAGAAAGGAAATCAAATTAATTAAAAAAAAGAAAGTAAAAGATGATAAAGAATTTTTAAGAGAAAAAGAAATAGCGGCTGTAGAAAGTAAGGAACGAGTGAAGATATTAAATAAACAAACAGAAGAATTAAAAGGGCAGATGAAAGAAACAAGTAAAGCATTGATAAGGATGACATAATGACAACAAAAGAATTAAAGAAAGGTTGTGGTAAATTGATTGCAGACCCATATCCACTTCCAGCATCATATTGTGGAAATCCTTATCCATTTATATTTGGGAGAAATTTATGTGATGAATGTAAAGATAAAATTAAGGAAGCTAAAAGATGACAACAAAAGAATTTAAGACGTGGATAATTGTGAACTATAAAACTGGCCAGTTTAAAGTTATGAAAAGAAAGCCTTCTAAGCTTGGGCCCTCTGAGATTCCAATAGACATGAAACTTAATATTGTAATCCCTGAGACTCCTACAATACGCGCACATGGAGAAGTTGTAATTTCAGAAACTAAGGTTAAAGAAATGATGTTGGAGAGTCTTGAAGAATGAAATTTGATTTTAAAAAACTAATACTTAATGGAGTAATTATGTGTTTTATATTTATGGGAATGTGGGTTTCATATCTTGGCGCAAAAACAATTATATTAAGATTAGCTTGGGATGTAAGTTCTTTTATAGGATTATTTCTTATGTTCCTTGGAACTATGTTTTCAGGAATTGGAATTGCTTGTTTGATTATTAAAAATCCTGGAGACTATGTTGAGGAGAAAGAAGAGTTATAAAATGGATACACAAATAGAACCAAGCTCTTATGATAAAGAAAAGAAACCTAAAAAGTTTTACTTAAAGAAACTTCCAGCATTATTAGCTTTAGTTTTATTGATTAGTCTTTCTTGGTTCGGAGTTGAAAAATATTTGATTAAAGAAGATAATCCTCAAATACAAACTTATTTTGATGAATCTATAGCTAGAGATTTATGTTCTAGGCTAACTGGCACCCCTGCTTGGTTTATTGATGGAGAGATTGATAGTGTAGGTTATATTGAATTTCCTAAAGAAAGGATGTCTGAAATTGTTGATGAATTAATCAAAGAAGAAGTTTATTTTGTTTATTCTTCTAATTGCGGTTGGTGTCATAAACAAATTGAAGATTTTTGGGATGAATGGGAAAGATACGAGCAGTCTGGATTAACTATTGATTGTTTGGAGGTTTGGTAATGAAATATAAATTAGTTCAAGTTAAATGGTTAGATGCACAAACTGGATTTGCAGTAGCCTTACCGTTATCAGAATTTAAAGAAGCTTTTGAACCTTATTATAATTATTCTTTTGGATATTTACTAGAAGATAATAAAGACCATATAATTTTAGGATTCTTAATAATGAATGCTGAGAGTGAAAATGAAGATTTGATGGTAAAACATTGGCAGTTAATTCCTAAAGGGATGGTTAGGAAAATAACTTATTTAAATAAAAGTGCAAAGAAGAAAAGAAGAAGTAAAAAATGATAAGAGAAATATTAATACATGTTAAGTTAGGGAAGAATGAAATGCAGTCAGCAATTCAATTAAAAGGTTTTGTAGATGAAAATGTTGTGCCAAATCTTTTAACAACTATAGGAGTGCTTGAGAATCTTAAACAACAAGAGATTGTTAAACTAAGTAACTCTGAAGATGAAAAAGAGGAACTCCCTCCAGGTCCGCAGTCTGATGGGAGAGTTTTATGATGGCAAGTGAACAATTAATAAAGAAGAAGACAATTAAGTATTTTATCCAACAAAAGGTTATTGAATTAGTATTAGGGGTATTAATCATAGTAGGTCTTATATTTCTTCCTTATTTATTAGGACATTATATTGGGGATAATAAAAGTATTTATTGTGACCGTTCAGATTATTGTGATACTTTATACAGTTATAATGATTGTGATGAAAATGCCGATTGTGGAAAATATGCTAAATGGGGAGAGGGAACATTATATTTAATAGGAGGAGCAATTACATTATTTATTATATTGTTAGTGTTTCATATTTGGTGTAAATTCAACTGGCGCAAAGCAAGAGCCAGAGCAGAGAAATATTATGAGGTTAATCAATGAAAGATGACTGCGAGCACAAATGGTATGATATGGGTGAAGTGGAAACAGAATCTACAGGAAAGAAAACATATCATCAATTATATATGTGTACAAAGTGCACGGGCACAAAAACTGTTCCACTAGAAAAAGAAGAGGTAAAAGAAGATGACTGGAGAAGAAACATATAATAAAAAGAAAGTATTGAAAACATTTTTATGGCTGAAGTTTAAAGAGATTGGGATATTGGTAGGAGGAATTATATTAATCTTTCTTCATGGATTATTTTGGACCAAATTAGTTTTTGGTAGAGAATATGTTTTATGGTTGGAAACATTTATTATTGGGTTGTGTATGTGCATCCTAATATGGGGAGTAGTATTTATAATATATCAAATAATTAAATCTAACTGGAAGAAAGCTAAGAGGATAGTAAGAGCTAAGGAGAAGGGGGTGAATTAAAATGAAGAAGAATGGGAATAAGAAATCTAAAACTAAGAAATCTAAAGCCTGCAAACATACTTGGCATTTTGTGAAGTTAGTTGAAAGATGGAATGAAGGTAATGTTGAGCTGGATAGTATTGTAGATTTAATAGAAACTCAAACTTATGCAAGATTTATATGTGATAAATGTGGAGAAGGAAAAGATACTTTAGTTGTAAAAGATAAAGTAAGAGAGATAGCTACAAAAGGAGATACTAAGAAGGAAATGGAGATTGATTTCTTCGATTAAGAAACCGAAAGATTTATAAACCTTGTTTTATATAATCTATTATAAGTTCTGAGCAATGAGTAATAATCATCGATGAAAGGAGGTTTAAAAAATGACTGAAATTATATATATGCAAAGTGCTCTTCCAGCATTGATTGCGTTATTTATTTTTATAGCATTCTTAGGATTTGTTTCTTGTATTTTAGAACCAAGAAAAACTAAAAAATATAGACAAGATTTATCAAACCTTTATGTAGCAGCAAAGATTAGAGAAGTTGCAGGAAAAGAGAATATAAATATCTCTGAAGAATATGAATCTTTCAAGAAGTGGAGAAAAAAAGATAAAATGGAAACACAATCTTTAGATACTACTATTGAAGAAGAGTTACAGGATAAGATAACAGAAGGGATGAAAGTAGATAAAAAAGATAAAGAAAATACAGGAGAATAAGATTATTATAATTATTTAATAAGATTTAAGATTCACGAGGGGGCAGTGCCCCTTTTATATTTACAATGGAAAAGAATAAAAAAAATGAAAAGGAAAATTATAGATTTTTTAGGGATTTTTCTAGAGGTTCATATGTAACCTGTTTATCTTTTTTAATAGTCTCTTTAATCTTTAATAGTTTTGATAAAACCGGAATAATAATAAAATTAGTTTTATTAATAGTATTTGGATTTGTAATTAGTCTTTGGATGGATAGGTTATTAAAAAAACAAGAAAATGGTAAAAATAGATAAAGAAAAATGTATTGGATGTGGCGCATGTATAATTGATTTTCCAGAAATATTTGAGATAGTAGATGGGAAAGCAGATGTGAATAAAGATATTTCAACAACTAAAGAGATGAAAGAGATATGTAGCATGGAGGCAATTGAATGATGGAGAAAGTAAATAAAAATTGGTTTGATGAAGAAGAGTCTGGAGATAAAGAACCTTATTCAGAAGAGGAAGAAGAGAAGAAGGTAAAAGAAAGACTTAAAGAATTGGGGTATCCAGATTAATGGCAGACTCAGATATAATAATTCCAGATAAAAGAAAAACAAAGAATGATAAGCGAGCAAAGGCTCGTTACAATGTTTATAAGAAAGGGGGACATAATAGAGTAAATGAAAAACAAGATAGGAAGATTAATTGAATTAATAGTTTTAGCATTTCCAATATTCATAACTTGGTTTATGATTACAGAACTGCCAACCTTATTGCTTAAGATTGTTTGTGGAGTTCTTGGAGTAGTCTTTACTTTATTTATCTTAGTCTTATTTGAATTATATTTATCTGCTAAGAAGTTTTTAGGGTGACCGAAAGATTTATAAACCCTGTTATACTGTAATTACTAAACAATAGTGAAAGAAGATGAAAAAGAATGAATTAAAAAGGATGTTTGATGAGGGATTGATTTCTGTAGAGAAGTATAAAGAGGAATTGTTTTCAATTGAGACTGCTCCAAAGAAACCAAAGAAACCAGAACGTATTTATGAAAGTTTAACTGATGAAGATTTTGCAAAGCTTTTAATGGTTACAAAAAAACCTCATCACAAGGTTGCGCTCTTAATTGCATATTATTCTGGGTTAAGAATTAGTGAGATTCTTTCTCTTCAACCAGAGGACATTGATTTAAAAGAAAGAAGAATCTTTGTAAGGCAAGGAAAGGGGGGAAGAGATAGGCCTGTTAATTGTCCTAAAAGGTTTAGAGCAATCTATATGCAATACATTCCATTAAAAATAAAGAAGAGAGCTTTGGAAGCTTTGTTCTTAAGGAATACTTTAAAGTGTGGGATAAATAGAATCATTGGATACTTTGATAGAAAGGATTCAAGAACAAAAGAATTAAAACAAATTCCTATCTACCGTTTTCACTTTCATTGTTTAAGGAAATCTTATGGGACTCATCTATTAGAGAAAGGAGTTCCACCAAATCAAGTTCAAGCATTATTAGGACATAAGAGTTTAGCCACAACAACAAAATATACTGGCGCTAATCAATCAACAGCTATTGATGCTGCATTAGAAGCTGGTTTTTAAATAGAAAATAAATGATAGCATTTAAAAATTCTAAATTTAGTACAGACTTAGATGCAAGTCTTGGTTTAATCTATAGACTTAATAGATTATGGAGTAGAGTTGATGATGCAGCACTTTCTGGTGATAATAATAGATGGAATTATGTTCTTGATAGACTTTATTGTAATTTACTTTATAGGCATGATATGAAGATACAAAGAATCTATAAATGTACTTCTTGTAGTTATAAGTTTAAGATATTTGGAGAGCGAAAAGAATGTCCTAGATGTATTAAAGAGCATGGAACACAAGAAAATATAATTTTATTAGAGATTGGAGACATACAATTGACTGAAGAAGATAAGATGGTGTATCAATATCTAACTAATGAGATAAGAAGATGTAAGAATGCAAAACTTACTGCCGTTAAGAATGGTTCAAAGCAGAAAGAGATTAAAAAGATTAAATTGGTTAAAGGAAAGAAGCCAATGACTCTTGAAGAAGCAAAGGATGCTCATTATCGTGCGGTTATGATGAAAGATATATGGTTAAGGAAGTTTATGATGAAATTAAAACTTTATTTGAAAGAAGTTGAGAGCAATCCCGGACATTCTTTATTTGGTGGATAGAAATGATAGTTACAGATGCTAAAGGTTATAAAACAACTGGTGGTGGTGTTGGAGGGAGACGTAAGGTTGTAGAAACAAAAGATGGATTCTATATGGATAGATGGATGAAAGAGAATTTAGATGACATTCCTGCATTTTTAAATAAAGCTTGGGATGTTGTTGGTATTGTTAGTGGACATGGGAAGGTTAGGATTGGAAAAAGCACACTCGCATTACAAATTGCTTATTATATTGCTTGGATTTTAGCAGGAGGGAAAGTTATAGCAAATGAAAGTGGAAAAGCTGTTAAAATAATTCCCCCTAAGAAAGAAGTTAAGTTTGATTTGGACAATGTTGTGTTTTCTCCTGATGATTTAATGAAACAAGCGGCAATACTTCCTGAACAATCAGTAATTGTTTATGATGAAGGTAGAGCCGGGCTTGATAGTGCTCGTGCAATGCAGGCAATCAACAAAGGAATGGAAGATTTCTTTCAAGAGTGTGGAATTTATAATCATGTTATCATAATTGTGCTACCATCGTTCTTCAAACTGCATGAAGATTATGCAGTTGCCCGTTCTGTATTCTTGGTTGATGCTTTCACTGATAAAAAATTCAATAGAGGATATTTTAATTTCTATAATGAGACTCAAAAGGAATGGTTATACTTTTTAGGGAAGAAAAAAATTGGAGCAGGAGCAAAATACTCTGCAGCCAATGAAAGTTTTTGGGGAAAGTTTACATCTTGGCTTCCTTTTGACAAAGATGAGTATGAAGATAAGAAAAGAGCAGCAATTAAAAAGAGAAGGGTTACTAATCTGCAGAAAAAATTTAAAAAACAAAGAGATGCTGCCATTTATTTATCAAAAAGGTATTCTGATAGGACTCATGAGGAGTTGGCGCAGGAGCTTTCGGCCCTTAGCAATTCAAAACTCTCAAGAAAAGTAGTTAAATTAGCAATTGCGAATATAACTCATACATCTCCTGATGAAGACTAGGATTTTAGTATACTTTTATGTAGATTTGATATAAAAAGTTATAGTATACCTTAGTATACCATAGTATATTAAGGTATACGTGCTAGAAAAGGGGACATGAGCCCGGGTCTTGCACTTTTAATATACCTAATAGTTATGTGGAAAATGTGTTGACCAGTAAAAGAGGCTTTATATTTAATCATTTTTCTATTTTACACATGCAATGGGCCCAAAATTAATAAAAAAGAACCAGTAGGGATTAATTTTGACACAGGAATCAATAAAATAAAATAAATAATTAATAGAAAGGTTATATATAATAATATGCAACTAACAATCAGTCCTTGCAGGTTAATTTAATTATTATATATAACAAGAGGTATTTAAATTGCGTCTTTAATACGCGTTAGTTATTATTCTGAATTTTCTTACATCCAAAAAAATAAAAATAATAAGCATAGGTATATTTTTATACCAAATACAATTAAAATAATGAGCTATATATTAATCTTATTTTTTTGATGAGAGCCAAAATAAAAAAAATAAAAGAAGTATTTATTTTATTAAGGTTTTTATTTATTTGATTAATTTGATAAAAGAATTAAATTAAATGATTTATTTTACAATATTATACCTGCACATGATTGAATAAAAATAATACAAAAATAATAATAATCAAAACAAACCCCAAACCAAACCAAGCCCACAGATGCCCACAAATGAAAAGAGCCAAGCCAAACAACCACAACCAAAATTTAAGCAAGTAGCAAAGCCCCAAACTCTCACAGATAGCTTTTAAGAATTGAGAACAAGCCAAAACCAAACCCTAAATTTATAACTCCTATATAGTAATACCAAAACCCCAAAACTACAAACCAAAAAACAAGCCGACAAATTAAAAACAAAATCAAAGGGGAAAGCTTTATAAACTCAAACGATTGCCGAGCTTAGCCCCTGAACTGCCCAAATTTGAGGACTTCAGAAATTGAGATGTCGAAACATATATAAAGGTG
>SDBU01003568.1_pt1 | contig 19691 bp, 13 predicted proteins | sample 2277071 | NCBI WGS metagenome assembly SDBU01 (sample SAMN10397929, study PRJNA504765) | marine sediment metagenome | isolation source: marine sediment core GS08_GC12, 126 cmbsf | place: Arctic Ocean: Gakkel Ridge, Loki's castle | collected 2008 | reverse complement strand
GGGTGGCAATCACGGTAGGAGCTGAGTCAGTATCATCGGAAACGCTAAATATTGGGGTAACTGTATCCGGGGAGACGATTATCTGACCCTCAGTGACTCCGGTTAGGGTAATCACTGGTGGGGTGCTATCCGCAACTTCGGTTATCTCGAAGTTTACTGCTACCTCAGCTTCGTTACCACTGGCGTCTATTGCTGTCACCTCTAACTCATGCTCGCCGAGTTCGCTGACCTCTGTGCCCGAGGTGAAGGGTTCCCCATTCAGGGTGGCAATCAAAGTAGGAGCTGAGTCGGTATCGTCAGAAACGCTAAATATTGGGGTAACTGTATCAGGGGAGACGATTACCTGACCCTCAGTGACTCCTGTTAGGGTAATCACCGGCGGGGTGGTATCCTCAACTTCAGTTATCTCAAAGTTTACTGCCACCTCAGTTTCATTACCACTGGCGTCTATTGCTGTCACCTCTAACTCATGCTCGCCGAGTTCGCTGACCTCTGTGCCCGAGGTGAAGGGCTCACCATTCAGGGTGGCAATCACAGTAGGAGCTGAGTCGGTATCATCAGAAACGCTAAATACCGGGGTAACTGTATCCGGGGAGACGATTATCTGACCCTCAGTGACCCCGGTTAGGGTAATCACTGTCGGGGTGGTATCCTTGCCGGCCGCTGGCGGGCCTGAAAGTTCCACTTGCAAACGAATCACAGGTTTGAATAAAAACCTACCTTTTCCGGTCATTATAAGTGATTTATCCCCATTGAAATCCAAGGTTAGTATAGTCGTAAACCCATCTTTAACTTCGAACGGTCTGACGATTTTCAATTTTCCGCTAGGCACAGTTGCACTATATGTTGCGTCGTCGCTTGTCAACCCTTCTACTTTTGTCACATCCATGCGTATTTGTGTATACTTCCCAGCTGTGACATTTTCGCTACCAAGAATATCTGCTTCCTCAATAACCTCGAATAGGTCAAAGGTTACCTCGTGATCAATTATGGTTATCCATTCGCCTTCATCTTGTTGTGTTTGCTGCTGTTCTTGTTCTTGAGTCTGGTCGCTGCTATCTGATTGTTCTTGTTCCATCTCCTGTTCAGCCACAGCTTTATGGACCTCTATTTTGGTTAAGGTAACATTAGCAGTCTTTACACCTGGCGGTGGAGGATCGGTAACACGAATTTCAATAACGCCCGTTTCCGTGGTAGGAGTAACCTCATCCGTGGTGGGAGTAACCTCATCCGTGGTAGGTGCACAAGCCACGGTAAGCACCAGAAGCAAGACCATCACTAGAGCTGCCACCTTTTTGCCAACTCTTCTCATTATTTACCTCCTGCTTAAAAGTTCTTCTACTTATTATAACGAAAAAGTTGCCAATTGGTTACTAGCGATTTGAGGGAATTTTGGAAAAGGGAGGTCGGTTTCCCGCAACTAACCCTTTTCGTTTGATTCCGCTTTATTCTCCTCTACCTCAGTGGGGCTGGCTAGCCAATCGGCTATATTGGATACAAGCTGGTTGTTATTTAGAATGCCATTATAAGGCTCGGTGATAAAGGTAAGGTCATAAATTGCCAAGACTTTGGATTCCTGGGCTAGGGCTATGGGTGACAGCCCCTTTCTTGTCTCGATTAATGAGGAGAAGGTATTTTCGTCAACAAAGGCAATACCGCCGTCAACAGAACTGATAGAACCAACAGTATAAAGGGCTATCTTTTCCAGGTTCTCGGAAATTGGATTTTCTTTGAATTCAGTAATGAATATGTTTCTATAATTAATTTCGTTTTCCTTCATGTTATACAGGTAGTCAGGCTCAAATATCAGACTGAATTTGAGGGATAGGCTGTTAATCTGGCTTGACCTGGTTGGGTCGGCAATAAGTAGCAGCTTCCCGCCATTGGCTACAAATTCGTCTATGGTCTCCATTTCCTCCTTAGAAAACTCCCCCTGAGGACAAATCACGATAAAGGCATCTGCCCCCGGAAGCTCCTCTTCCTCATCATCCTCACCTAAAAGCTCCTCTTCCAGAGCCTCCTCTTCATCGCCCTGCTTTTCCTCATCCTCACTTAAAAGCTCCTCTTCTTCACTCTCCTCACCCAAAAGCTCTGCTCCCAGGTCATCCTCTGGACTTAAGAATTTAATGGTTAAGCCTCGGGAAATAAGTCGCAGTATCAGAACATTGAGCTCCTCTTTATCAAAGGCATTATCATGAGCCAAATCAATTAAGATAGTGCCTTCCCCTATTTCATAGACATCGGAAAACTCAGTTGACGGTGCTGCAGGAATAACAATATGCTCATAGCTGGGTTGCTCACTAGGGGGAGGAGTATAGTCCCCTTTGTAGAAGAAAAGTCCTCGTCCCAGCACTACAACGGATATCCCTATAATGACAATAGCTACCCTTATTACTATCGACTTTACCATCAATTCACTCCGACTCAAAGTATAGGTAGTAGTAGATAGGCATGGTGCTAGCTTGTGATTCCGGCCCTTCTGAATCTGAAGATTCGAAAAAGACCCCCATAGTTGGGCTCGGAATATAGATCTCTACCACTTCGTAACGACTAATGCCAGCCAGACTGGCTGCTTTTTCTGTGGCATCAGTTCTTGTCCCTATGTCATCTATAAGCCCATGCCTGAGTCCTTCAAGACCCACATAGATTCCAGCCCGGGAAAGTTCCTCCTCGGAAAGTTTTAATCGGTCACCCCTCTGGGACATAACTGCCCCAACAAATTCCTGCCTTACCATCTCCAGCACGCCGGTGGTTCTTCTCTTCGTGCCACCGGTAGCCTTAAATAGTCCGGTGGTTAGAGTATCCTCGTTCAGTTCTTCGGGGCGAGGTAAGCTGGACCAAGCGCCGATGCTGCCAAGCTGGGAGGTTGGCTGGGCATAGATAAAGTTTGATGCCACTGCAATATAATAACCACCACTAGCTCCCCTTGCCCCTATGGAAGCCACCACTGGCTTTTGCCGCCTCAATCGAAGCACTTCAAGATACACCTGCTCAATGAGACAAGCCACCCCTCCAGGGCTATCTATCTGCAAAACGACTGCCTTTATGGAATCCTCGGTGGTGGTATATTTCAGCATCTTCATAATATCATTAATATAGGTCTGGTTATCAATTGTGCCGGAGATGGTAATGGTAGCGATCTTTGGCTTGGGTATCACCTGGATAGAAATCACGCCTCCTAAAATCAGGCTGAGCACAATAAAAAAGGGGATAGACCAAAACAGGCGGCGCACCAACTTCTTAGCTGATTCTAATCTGGACATAACTACCCTTCTTCCAGCGTTACCCGCTCAACATATCATAACTATTGCCGGACATCAATATTTTTAATAACCCTATTCCTGTTCTCGTCCAGAGATAGATGCATGGCACTTCAAAGCGTGGTATATGTTCGGCTTTAAGTTCGGGGCAAGTCCTAGTAGTTCTTTGTGTCGTTGCCAGGGACCCCTTCCCACTGTCATTGCGAGGCACAAAATGCCGAAGCAATCTCTAAGATGGGATTGCCACGTCAAACTCCTCGGGAAACCCGGCGTTGAGTGTTGTGCATCTGCCGGTCATGCTCCTTGTATGCCACTGGGACACAACTCTGCCTGTAGTAAGGATAAGAGGGAATTCATCATTCTCGCCCTCTTACTTCTCGATTCGCACTGCGCAGACTTTTAACTCCGGTATTTTAGATACTGGGTCGAGAGCCGGGTTGGTGATTACATTTGTTGGGGTTTCAGCAAAGTGGAAGTTCATAGCGACCACCCCTACCGCTGAAACCTCAGTTACCTTAACCTTAGCTGTTATCTCTCCCCGCCGAGAGATGACCCTTACCGTCTCGCCATCGGCAATACCTAAAGCCGAGGCATCCTCGGGATTTATCTCCACGAATCCCTCTCCCAGGAGTTGATTTAGTCCGTTCACCTTTCGTGTCATAGTACCGGTGTGGAAGTGATACAGACTGCGTTCAGTGGTCAGGATTAAGGGGTAATCATCATCAGGAAGTTCCACGGGTGGCTTATACTCCAGGGGCATAAACCTGCCCTTGCCCCGACTAAATGACTGGGAGTGAAGGATAGGTGTTCCCGGGTGGTCTTGAGTGGGGCATGGCCACTGCAAGCCAATACCCTCCAAACGCTCATAGGAAATACCTCCATAGATGGGAGTGAGGCGGGCAATCTCGTCCATGATTTGGGATGGATAGTCAAAATCAAAGCCTTTAGCGCCCATTCTCTGGGCAATCTGGCAGGTAATCCACCAATCCGGTTTGGAGTTACCTGCTGGTTCTATTGCCTTCCTTACCCGTTGAATCCGCCTATCGGTATTGGTGAAGGTGCCGTCCTTCTCGGCAAAAGATGCTGCCGGCAAGACAACATCGGCAATACGGGCCGTTTCAGTCAGGAAAATATCCTGAACCACCAGAAACTCCGCTTTGCCCAATGCCTCTACGATATGTTTGGCATCAGGGTCGCTTAGTGCTGGGTTCTCACCCACAAGATAAACCGCCCTTATTCTTCCCTCACCAGCGGCATCAATAATCTCGGTAAGAGTCAGCCCGGGAGTAGCCTCCAGGGAACAACCCCAGGCAGTCTCAAATTTCTCTTTGATAGCCTGGTCAGATACCGATTGATAACCAGGGTAGACATTGGGTAGGGCGCCTAAGTCACAGGCACCCTGCACATTGTTCTGACCCCGCAGCGGGTTAACCCCGGTCGATGGCTTGCCCATGTTTCCGGTAAGCATCGCCAGATTGGCGGTAGCCAGCACATTATCCGTGCCGTGGGAGTGCTGAGTAATACCCATAGCATAGAGGATAGTGGCTGGGCTGTTGGTAGCATACAATCGGGCGGCTTCAACTACCTTCTCACTGGGCACCTCCGTAATTCGCTCCACAAAATCCAAGTCAAAGCCGTTGAGCGACTCCTTAAAGGCGTCGAAGTTCTCACAGCGTGTCTCGATAAAGGATGAGTCAAGTAGCCCCTCATCGACTATAACCTTCATCATACCCATAAGCAGGGCGACATCAGTGCCAGGGCGGTGCTGTAACCATAGGTCAGCGAAGCGACAAAGTTCAATCTCACGAGGATTAGCCACGATGAGCTTTGCCCCGTTACGCACTGCCCTCTTTATCTCCAGCCCGATTACAGGGTGAGCAACGGTAGTGTTAGTGCCAATAGCCAGAATACAGGCGGCATCGCCGATTTCGTTAACAGAATTAGTCATGGCTCCGCTTCCGAATGCTGCGACCAGACCGGCCACTGTAGGGGCATGTCAGAGACGGGCACAGTGGTCAACACTGTTGGTGCCTAAAACTGCCCGGGCAAATTTCTGGATGACATAGTTTTCTTCATTGGTGCACTTGGCTGAGGAGATTACGGCTACCTCATTCCCTTTATAATCACTAAGTCTGTCAGCAATCAGGTTGAGTGCTTCATCCCAGGTTGCCTCTTCAAAATTTCCATTTCGCTTAATCAGGGGTGTGGTTAAGCGCTCAGGGTGGTAAACAAATTCAGTAATACCGAAGCGCCCTTTAACGCAGGCTTGTCCCTGGTTTACCGTATTGTCGTGTTTGGGAAGAACTTCAATTATCCTGTCCCCTTTAAGGTGTAGTTCCAACTGACAGCCAACCCCACAGTAGGGACAGATAGTAACTACGGAACGCTCGGCTAAACCCTCCCATTTCCTACTCCGCTCCACTAATGCTCCTGTGGGGCAAATATCAACACAAGCCCCACAAAATCGACACCCTGAGTCCTGTAGAGACCAACCGAAGGCAGTGCCAATCAAAGTCTGATTACCGCGGTGGGTAAAGGCTATTGCTCCATTCCCCCTTACCTCCTCGCAGACCCTGACACAACGACCACACAAAATACATAAATTATAATCCCTGTCAAAGAATGGATCCTCTTCATGTACCGGCAAGTTCTTATAAATAGGGGGTAGTGTCAGTTCTCTCCCCCCCCCAATATAGCTAGCTACAATTGAGGAAAGGTTAATAGAGGAATTTTTATCACTGGGGGGTAGTGTTATCTCCCCCAACCCTATGTAGCTAGCTACCTCCTGTAACTCGCAGCGCCCATTCGCATGACAGGTAAGACATGCATAGGGATGCTCAGTTATAATAAGCTCTAAAATATCCCGCCTTAACTCTTGAATCTGCGGCGTGTTCGTCTTTACTACCATCCCGTCACCGGCTGGTGTGGTGCATGAGGAGGGAAAGCCGCTTATCCTATCAATCTCCACGATACATAGTCGGCAGGCACCAGAGAGAGCCAAGTCAGGATGATAGCAAAGGGTAGGGATATATATGCTCGCTTCCTTAGCCACCTCAAGCACTGTCATTCCCTCGTTTGCCTTAATTTTTCGGCCGTCAATGGTCAAGGTAATTTCATTCATCCCATTCACACATCCTTTTAATATTACTAATTTGTCACATCAGCAATACCTGTTGTCTTAATGCTCTTCCAAATCGCACCACAGACAACGCTTTGCTTCCTCAATTGCCTTTTCTTTATCAAAACCAAGCTCTGCCTGAGCAAAACTTCTAATCCTTTCGCTAACTGGTAACATATTCACCGGTGGACGATACTTTTCTCCCTCGACTTCTTCAATGCTACGGGAGGGCATTACTTCCTCGGGTGATGCCAGAACTTCATCTATCTCCCCTTTACCACCAAGGTACTTGTCTATGGATGTAGCTGCCTGCCTGCCAGCAGCAATCGCCTCTATCACTGATGCCGGACCACTTACCACATCACCCCCGGCATATACCCCCCTCCTTGAAGTCGCCAGACTATCAGCGTCTACCTCAATTCTTCCCCCTCTGCCCATCGCTAACATATACTTATCGGGCACCTCTGGTTGCTCACCGATTGCTTTCATCATCATGTCGTACTCAACAATAAACTCACTACCCTCTATCGGAACAGGCCTTCGCCTGCCACTTACATCAACCTTACCCAATTCCATTCGTCTAGATTCAACCTTTAACCTGCCGTTCACACTCTCCGCCTTAACCGGTACAGCTAGAAAATGCATCTCTATCCCTTCTTGAAGTGCCGCCTCTATCTCCTCGGCACTAGCTGGCATCTCATTACGAGTACGGCGATAGATAATGGTTACCTCTTTGGCTCCAAGACGAAGGGCAGTTCGTGATGCATCTATGGCTACATTACCTCCTCCCACCACCAATACCTTTTCACCTACTTCAACCTTCTTGCCCAAGCTTACTTCCCTGAGAAAATCTGTGCCATCTACTACGCCAGCAGTATTTTCTCCTTCTATACCCATGTCTATGCCCCGATGAGCACCTAGACTGGCAAAGATAGCATTATAACCCTGCTTAAATAGCTCCTCCAACGACTCTACCCGGCTATTTGTTTTAATCTCAATTCCTATTCCCTTTATATCCTCAATCTCCTTATCAAGCATCTCTCTCGGTAACCGGTATTCCGGTATTCCTACCCGCATCATACCACCCACCACTGGTAATGCTTCTAATACAGTTACACCGTGTCCTAGTTTAGCCAGGTAGTAAGCTGCGGTTAATCCGGCAGGTCCCGAACCTACTACAGCTACCTTCTTCCCTGTTGAAGGTAAAACCTTGGAGTTTTGCTTCCATAATCCGGTATCGTGTTTGGCAGCGAAGCACTTTTGTGTTTTTATTGCTATCGATTCATCTAATTGACCTCGACGACATCTATCCTCACAAAAATGCAAGCAAACATAACCGAGTACCCCTGGGAAGGGAACTTTCTCCCGAACTACAGCTGTCGCCTCACTAAGTTTGCCCTCAGCAATTAGCCGAATATAGCGAGGAATGTCTATCTGTGCCGGACAGGTGTTTTGGCAGGGAGACCTGACCAGCCCTTTGCATACCGCCGCTCGGCAGTAGTGCTTGTTTATATGTTCCTTAAACTCATCCCTGAAGTAACGAATTGTAGTCAGTACTGGATTTGGTGCTGTCCTGCCCAAAGCACATAGTGAGCCAGAGCTAACTGTGTGGGCTAACTTCTCCAGTCGCTCAATGTCATCTGGTTGCCCCTCACCCCGGGTAATACGTTCCAGAATGTCGAGCATATGTCCGGTGCCTATCCGGCAGGGAACACACTTGCCACAGGACTCGTCCTGAGTAAAGGCCAGAAAATACCTTGCCAAATCAACCATACAGGTGTCTTCATCAGCAACCACCATACCCCCGGAACCCATTATGGAGCCGGCCTGAGCTAAAGATTCATAGTCTACGGCCAGATCTAACATGCTGGCTGGCAGGCAGCCACCCGAGGGACCCCCGGTTTGCACTGCCTTAAAATGCTTACCGTCTATAATACCGCCGCCAATCTCATAAATAATGTCAGCTAATGAGATGCCCATTGGCACCTCAATTAATCCAGAATTCCGGGTCTTGCCGGTTAAAGCAAATACTGCGGTACCCTTACTTGTTTCGGTGCCGATGTTAGCATACCAGTCTGCCCCTTGGTTGATGATTGCCGGTACACTAACGAAGGTCTTGACATTATTAATATTAGATGGTTTACCCCATAACCCGGATATGGCAGGAAAAGGAGGACGAGACCGGGGCATGCCTCTCTTACCTTCTATAGACATCATAAGGGCAGTTTCTTCCCCACAAACAAAAGCCCCAGCTCCTTCTTTTATCTCTATTTCAAAGCTAAAGTCAGAATCGAGTATGTTATCCCCAAGCAAGCTATGCTCCTTCATTTGTTTTAAGGCAATCTTCAGCCGCTCTATAGCTAACGGATACTCTGCCCGGCAATAAATATAGCCCTGATTTGCCCCGATAGCATAGGCGCCGATAAGCATGCCTTCTAATAACGCATGCGGGTCAGCCTCGAGAATGCTCCTGTCCATAAAAGCACCGGGGTCACCCTCATCAGCATTACAAATCAGGTATTTCTCTTTACCCGGTGCCTGCCGACAAAACTCCCACTTTCGCCCGGTGGGAAAGCCGGCTCCACCCCTACCCCTTAATCCAGACTTCTCTACCTCCTCAATTATTTGCTCTGGAGTCATCTCAAGGAGAGCCTTTTTCAGTGCTTTATAGCCATCAGCGGCTAAGTAATCTTCAATCCTCTCCGGGTTAACATGACCGCAATTACGGAGAATGATACGCTGCTGCTTTGCGTAGAAAGCAACATCATGGTAGTATGGTATCGCTTCACCTGTCATCGGGTCACGATAGAACAGTCGCTCTACAGGCTGACCATTAATTAAGTGGGAGTGGACAATCTCGGCTACATCCTCCACCGTTACTTCGGTGTAGAAGTAACCTTCAGGCTCTATATTAACAATAGGACCTTGCTGACAAAAACCATGACAGCCACAAAAATCAACCTTTACATCTTCTAACCCTGCTGATTCGACTTCCTGCTTTAGAGCATCATAAATCTCTCCAGAGCCTCCCGATACGCACCCTGTCCCTTTACAAACAAGGACGGTCTTCTTATCTGACATGCTATCCCTCGTTAACCTGTTTTTCTTGCGAATATCCAGCCAATATGTTTCTTGCCTTTGCCGTGGTCATCCTGCCATAGACATTCTTACCCACCACCATGACCGGAGCTAAGGCACATGAGCCAAAACAAGCCACCCGCTCCAAACTAAATTCATAATCTTCGGTGGTTTCCCCGGGGTGAATGCCAACCTCTCGTTCTATTGTGTCTAGAATGCGCCGCCCGCCCCGGACATGACAGGCAGTACCCTGACAAACCTTTATGATATGTTTCCCCTGCCGCTCAAACCGAAACTGAGCGTAGAAGCTGGCGACGCCATAGACATCACTCTCAGATAGGCGTAAAAATTTGGCTGTCTCCGAAATTGTTTCCTCGGGAAGATAGCCCAATTCCTCCTGAATCCCCTGCAAAATCGGTATCAGTTCACCTCTATTTCCGCTATAGGATGACAAAATCTCTGATAAGTGGGCTTCCATAATTCCTCCGGTTTTTCCACTTCTCCTGGGAGAAGGGAGCAGTACCAAAACTTTGGTCATCACCTGTTCGCCGAGCTTCCTAATCGATGTGGGATTCTATCCAGCGCACATCCCCGTGATGAAAGCCGACGAGCCATGCCTGGTCACTGGTAAAGCATTATACATGAAAACTAACTCCATTTCAATGTTCGTGCTGTGAGGTTGAGACTGACTACGGTACAATGTTTGACCTGTGTATGGCGGCTGAGGGAAGGATATACTCTAAAGCTAAAAGAGAACCCAGGCTAGTTCTACTGGATTTTTCTCCTTTTATTGGAGATATAATCCACGAGCAGATATTTCCCTAGACTACGGGCATCGGTAAAGAACACCCGGCCTTTATTCAGGCGTGCCATCTGGGTAACAAAACCACTGAGAAAGCCACCACGTTCGAGCATAAAAGTATTTATCACTATGCCCTTCTGGGTACAGTTTTTCACCTCTCTTAGCGTTATTTGGAGGGTGCGAAGACTAGGCGGATATTGAAAAAAAGTATGTCCGCCCTCAATGTGGGCTGTAGGCTCGCCATCCGATATCAATATTATCTGCTTATTGGTGCACCTTTCCCTAGCCAGCAGTTTCCTGGCCAGGGAAAGCCCATCCTGGATGTTGGTATACGGGTCAAACTCATCCCAACTCAGGTAAAGCAGGTCTTCCTTTTTCATCTGTCGGGCATAGCTCGAAAAACCTACTATGTGAAGGCTGTCTTTAGGGTATTGGCTTCTGATGAGCTCATCAAGGGCAGTAGCCACTCGCTTGGCTGCCTCAAAGTTACCACGCATTGGCATAGATAAACTCAGGTCCAGCATCAAAACGGTTGCCGACCGTGTCAACTGTTCCGCCTTGAACACCTCAAAATCGTCGACGCTTAACTTCAGAGGTGGTGCCTGCGGTTGGCGGTAAAGGGAGTTCATAATAGTCTTTTCCAGGTGAAGCTTGAAGTCATCACCAAACTCATACTTCTTGGTCTCGTCTATCCTTTCACCACCGCTACCCCTCGACTTGATATTATGCCCTCCGGCGCGGTCTTTTCTGAGCTGAGCAAATATGTCTTTCAGAGCCTTCTGCCCAATCTTCCTCATGCCGCGGGGTGTCAACTCATGCTTACCGCCCTTCCGGCGAATATAACCTGCCTCTTCCAGAATTTGCGTTATGTTGCGCAGCTTCTCCAGCTCTTCTTCTGCCTCATCCCCCATTAACTCCTTGAGTAGCTGCTTATCCACAGCGTCCAAGGAATGATTATATTGAGAGTCTTTAAGCTGTGACTCCAGCTTATTCATTTTTTGCAACATTTCCATTAGCTTTAGCGCCTCAGTGTATGAGATAGACTCTTCGCCGAGGAAGGGATATTGCCTTCGTAACTCATCACCGGGATATAGAGCCTCCAAATTGGCAGCCATCTTGGCCAATTCGTATCGAGTCTCATCATCGAGCGTGGACTGTAACAGGTTCTCCAGAGATTCCCTGTCCTCCGCTGACAGGCTATCTAATAAAGACTGCGCTTGAGCTATCCGGTTCTGCAATTGTTCCATCAGCTCATCGAGGTTCCGGGGCGGTTGGTCACCAAAGTAGTCGCCAAATTGCTCCATGAACCTGTCGAAATCTGGCTCCTGTCCCCGCAGGCGCTGTTCCATCATCTGGTTTATTGCCTCAACCAGGTGCCTTATATTGGCCATGGTACTAGCATCCATGTCCTTCAATTTTTGCCCCAGGTCTCTGGCGTATGATTCCAGTGCGTGCCCTTTTAACATATCCATCAATTCCTGAAATTGGCGTCTAGCTTCCTCATCCATAAAATCATACTGTGCTAATTCCTTTATCCGACCGCCAATATCCGGGGGCAGGTTATCTAATTTGTCTAAGTTTTGGGCTGCCCTATCTTCAACAGTCTTTAATAAGCTCTGTAGCATCTCCGGGCTCAACTCACCTACACCTTCTCTAACCTTTTGCCTTGCCTCGTCCAGTCTCTTCTGGATTCCCTCCCGCTCCGTTTTCAGTATGTTACCCAACTTCTGGCGTATTTCATCCATTACCGAGCTGAGATTGTACTTATCAAGTTGGCTCTGCTTCCTCTGGCGCAGCCGCTGGAGCAATTCCTGCAGGCCTGGTAACCGTCTCCCCTGGCTACCGGTAATACCCTCACGCTGCATCTTCCAAAGGGCGTAGGACAGGTCGCCATAAGACATCAGGTAGCGTTCAAGCTCATCCATAAGATCGTCTTTGTCCAGGTTAAATAAGTCCTGGTTTCCGTCCCACTCTGAATAGCGATATATCTTCATATCAGCGCCTGTAAATCGTTTTACCTTCAATATCAGTTTTGTTCAGCCTGCGATTGAGATGGAGTCCTTCAAGTATAAACTCCATAGCTGAGGCTGCAGCTTCAGGGCTCTCCGAGATGCTCAGCCGGCTTACCATTGCTTCAAAGTCTATTATCTCCTTGACATTACGCACATAGGACTTGGAACTCATCATATCCGAAACTTCTACGCTGAAGCCCTCGTTAAACTGGACAACTATTGCCTCTAATTTATCCAGTTGATAGTAACGGTTAAAGACATTGAGTACCGCCTTCTTTATCAAGTTACCGATGACCTTGCTCTCGCTAACCCCCTCGAAACTTTCCAGTTCTATCTTACCTTCGGTAGACGAATGAATATAGGGAAGGTCACTGATGCGGGGCACAGCCAGTTTCTCACGCAGCCTGACCGCCCGCCTGATGGCGTTGCTGAGTATAGTCTCGTAATTAGCAATTGATACCCTGACACTTACCCCTGAACTTTGGTTAATGTCTGAGCTTTTCCTGGCTAAATGGGTCATCTCGGCAATAATTTCCTTCATATACGGGGGTATGTAGTTCTCAAATTCATCCCCGCTAAATTGCCGCCGTTCCATCTCCATGATGGAGATTTCGTCTTCAATATTGACCGGATAGTGTGTCCTGGCCTGAGCTCCAAACCTGTCCTTAAGGGGGGTTATAATCCTGCCCCGGTTGGTGTAATCTTCCGGGTTAGCACTGGCAACAAGGAATATATCAAGGGGAAGTCTGACCCGGTATCCCCTAATCTGTATGTCCCTTTCTTCCATCAGGTTGAAAAGGCCAACCTGTAACCTCTCTGCCAGGTCTGGTAACTCGTTAATACAAAATATGCCCCGGTTAGTCCTGGGCACTAAGCCATAATGAATGGTCATCTCATCTGATAGGTACCTTCCCTCGGCTACCTTAATTGGGTCTATATCACCAATCAAATCGGCAATAGTGATATCCGGCGTGGCTAGTTTCTCACCATACCGTTCCTGCCGCGGTAACCAGGTAATCTCTGTGGCATCCCCCTGTTCAGATAGCCTATCTCGGCACTGCTTACACATCGGGGCAAAGGGATTATCGTTGATTTCACAGCCCTTGATTACTGGTACCTCCTCATCAAGTAGGTTAACCAGCGTCCTCATAAGCCGGGACTTGGCCTGTCCGCGCTCACCAAGGAAAATGATGTCTTGACCCGAGATTATAGCATTTTCAATCTGGGGAATGACGCTATTATCATAGCCTATTATCCCGGGGAATATATCCTTTTTTCTTTTTATCATAGCTATCAGGTTACGCCTCATTTCCTCTTTGATTGGCACAGGTCTGTAACCTGAGGCTTTAAGCTTACCAATAGTCCTCGCTTTACTTCGTTTAGCCATGCCATTCCTCCAAATCTTTCAGGTTCTCTGGTTCGTACCTTTAGCACAGGCCTTTCGCTTGAGGGGAAAATTCACTTTTCATTTTACCACAGGGCATTTTCACAATGCGAATTAAACCAAACCTGAGACCAAACTGATTTCAGGCTCAGTGAGAGAGGGTTTAAGAATTTGATAAATTGAAGTAGATGAGCTGTGATTTATTTGAGGGTGGTTAAATACTATTCGCACCATAAGGCTTGATAATATACCGATTAATAAGTAGAGAGGAGAAATGTCTTACCGAATGGACTTATCATTTCTGGACCGGCCAGAGATACTACGAAAATAATCAGGCAGATGAGGCTACACAGCTAGAGGAAATGGCAGGGACCCTCACTGTAGGTGGTACTAAAATTGAGAGCACCACAGTATTATCATCTTTATCTCATAAGGTAATACAAGGCACGATGAGATACTTACTTTACATATTATACCGGCAGGTCAATCTTATAGTTTTTCAGGGTATCTCTGATGATGGCGGCTGATTTTTCATCTGGCTCAATAAGCGGCAGGCGTGGTTTACCTACATTAAAGCCAACATAGTTAACCGCATATTTAACCGGCATGGGGTTGGAGATAACGAACAGGGCATTAACCAGTGGCAGCAGGTGGTGGTGTATCTTGGCAGCTTCATCCGTTTTACCACTAATAGCACTATCAATCATTGTCTTGATTTGTTTACCAACCAGGTGGGAGGCAACGCTAACGACACCATAGCCACCCAGGGTTAGTATGTGCAGGGTATCGCTATCATTACCACTCCAGACGGAAAAATCCTCCCCTGTGTTACTGATTATCTTTGCGATTTGGTCTAGATTGCCGCTGGCTTCTTTTATTCCAATAATGTTATCTATCTGGCTTAACCGGATAACTGTGTCGGCTGAAAGGTTAGTAATAGTGCGTGACGGCACATTGTACAGGATACAGGGCAAGCTGGTGCTCTGGGCGACAGTCTTGAAGTGCTGGTATAAACCCTCTTGGGTTGGTTTATTATAGTAGGGAACAACCATCAAGCAAGCATCAACCCCGATTCGCTCAGCCCCTTTGGTCGCCTCTAAGGCCTCAGCCGTGCTATTGCTACCGGTGCCAGCTATTACTGCCCCTTGTTCGCCTACGGCTGATTTCACCTCAGTGAATAGGCGCAGTTCTTCCTCCCGGGTAAGAGTGGGGGATTCTCCGGTTGTGCCCACGACCAGTACTCCTTCGCTTCCTGAGTTGAGTAGGGCTAAAGCTAATTTCTTGGCCTGCTCGTAATTAACCGTTCCGTCTTCATTAAAGGGGGTTACCATTGCTGTTACTAATCGTCCTATTTTTTTCATTTTCCTACCTCCCTAGGATGTATCCATTCTCTTTTAATCAGCTCCTCGGCAATTTGAACTGCATTCAGGGCAGCTCCCTTGCGCAGATTGTCAGCAACAATCCACATAATTAGACCACCTGGGTGAGAGGCATCTCGGCGAATCCTTCCGACAAAAACCTCATCGCTACCAACTGCTGACCACGGCTGGGGATAAAGACTAATTGCCGTATCATCTAATACCTTGACCCCTGGAGCCAGGATAAGGATGCGCCGTGCCTCATCGGGAGACATAGACTGGGAGAATTCTACACTGACCGCCTCGCTATGTCCAGTAAATACAGGGACTCGCACGCAAGTGGCTGAAATAGCTATATCATCGGCATGCATTATCTTCATTGTTTCTTCCACCATCTTCCACTCTTCTTTAGTGTAGCCATTGTCCAGAAAAACGTCTATTTCGGGCAGTACATTAAAGGCTATTTGGTGGGGGTAAACATGGGGGGTAATATTCTGCCCATCTAGTACTTGTTTGACCTGGGCTGTTAGCTCGTCTACGGCTGCTGAACCGGTACCTGACACTGCCTGATAGGTATCGACGATGATGCGCTTGATGGGGTTAACCCTGTGTAGTGGGTATAGAGCCACTACCATTTGAATAGTAGAACAATTCGGGTTAGCTATAATTCCCTTATGCCATTTAATGTCTTCGGGGTTAACCTCAGGTACCACCAATGGGACCTTGGGGTCCATTCTAAATGCTGAGCTATTATCAATAACTACGGCTCCTGCTTGGGCAGCTATAGGTGAGAAGTAGCGGCTAGTCTCAGCCCCAGCCGAGAAGAGGGCGATATCTATCCCCTCAAAGGACTCAGGAGCAGTCTCCTTGACTTCAATTTCCTGCTGGGTGGCAAATATTTTCTTACCTGCTGAACGGTCTGAGGCTAAAAGATGAAGGGAGGATATAGGGAAGTTACGTTGCTCTAATACCTTGATGAACTCCTGTCCTACCAGTCCGGTGGCACCAACAATAGCCACTTTATACCCATTCATTGCCCTCTCCTACAAACCGAGCAAAGTGTCTAAACCGTAGACTAGCCCTTTATGTTTAATTACCCCCTTAAGGGCTAGTACGACACCTGGTATATAGCATTCTCGACCGATGGTATCATGTCGTATGCTCAGTGTTTGTCCTTGTCCACCTAAGATGACCTCTTGGTGTGCCAGGAGACCGGGTAGGCGCACGCTATGAATAGTAGCGCCTTCAACTTCCTCTCCCCGGCTATTTGAGGGCTTTTTGGGTTCCGGGGGGTGTTGTAAGGGTTTACCCCTGGCTTGAGCCATTGCTCTGGCTGTAGATAGGGCGGTTCCCGAAGGAGCATCAGCTTTCAGGTGGTGGTGCAGCTCTATAATTTCGGCATAATCAAGGTATTTGGCAGCTATCTTGGCCAGATGTATCATTAGAACTGCTCCCAGAGCAAAGTTGGGTGCTACCACTGCCCCAACCTGGTGGGCCGTGGCTAGTTGGTCAATCTCGCTAATGTCATTGGCGGTTAACCCTGTAGTTCCTATTACCAGATTAACACCCTGACTGGTGGCTATACGCACTGCGGGCATGGTAGCTTGAGCAATGGTGAAATCTACCAGCACATCAGGCTGGCAGGTGGTAAGGATGTAGCCTAGATCGGAAGAAAAGGGAACCTCACCGGAGCCATCAGGCAAAGATAAGTAATCCTCGGTAACCTTCAATTCTACGGCGCCTACTATTTGTGTTTCAGGTTCAAGGCTTAGCGCATTGACTAGCACCTGCCCCATTTTACCTGATGTCCCGTTTACTACAACCTTTATTGGCTCCATAACTTACCCCCTTTGAGTAAAGCGAGGTTTTGGTGAGCTTCTATCATAAGTTACGCTGCTTGTTCTGGGGTGAGTGGGGATGTGGTGACGGACGACTCCCACGCTGGCTTTTAAAGGGGTAGTCTTTAGACGGCGAATTATCTGCCTTGGCTTCATCCCCCTGAGAATCCCCCTCAAACACAGCCCGCCGTGACAGGTTTATCCTACCAAGGTTATCAATGTTGATTACCTTAACCGTAACCTCATCGCCTATTTTAACTATATCCTCGACATTAGCTACCCGATAGTCAGCCAGTTCACTGATGTGGACCAATCCTTCTTTGCCGGGGAGAACTTCTACCATAGCCCCAAAGTTCAACACGCGTGTTACTTTTCCAGTATAGATGCTGCCAACTTCTACCTCTTTAGTTAGCCCCTCAATAATTTCAATAGCTTTATGGGCAGCTTCCTCATCAATTGCGCCGATAAGGATTGTCCCATCATCCGCAATATCAATAGTTGCTTTAGTTTCATCGCTAATTGACCTGATTGTTTTACCCTTGGGGCCGATTACGCTACCAATTTTATCGGGGTCAATCATTATTTTATACATCCGTGGTGCATAACGGCTGACCTCGGGTCGACTAGAGTTAAGCGCCTGATTCATTATATCTAGCATAAACAAGCGTGCCTCTTTGGCTTGATACAGCGTCTTTTCCAAGATTTCCAGGCTTACACCTTTAAGTTTGGTATCCATTTGTAGTGCAGTGATGCCCTCCTCAGTACCAGCTATCTTAAAGTCCATATCACCATGAGCATCTTCTATCCCCTCAATATCCGTTAAAATAGCATATTCTCCTTTATCACCGGTAACTAATCCCATAGCTACCCCGGATACGGCTCTCTTTACCGGTATTCCAGCATCCATTAGCGATAGGCTTGAGGCACAAACGCTAGCCATAGATGTGCTGCCACTGGAGCTCAGCACCTCTGAGACGAGACGAATGGTATACGGAAAATCCTCATCCTTGGGTAGCACCGGTATCAGAGCTCGCTCAGCTAGAGCACCGTGTCCAATTTCACGGCGGCCGGGTGAACCCACGCGTTTCACCTCACCGGTAGAGAAGGGAGGGAAATTGTAGTGGTGGATGAAGCGCTTACTTTCCTCTATACCCAATCCATCGAGTTGTTGCTCCTTTCGGGTAGAGCCCAGGGTGGTGATTGTCAGCACCTGTGTTTGACCTCTGGTAAATAGAGCTGAGCCATGAGTGCGGGGCAGCAGTCCTACCTCACAGCCAAGCGGTCGAACCTCGGTCAGACCACGACCACTGACACGCCGTCCTTTGGCAAGAATATTAGTTCTTATTTCAGTCCTAACTTCCACCTCAAAGGCAGAAAGTATGTCTTTTTCAGAAAATGAGTCTCCTAGACTATCAACAAGTTCTTTCCGTAGGTCACTGAGTGCTTGCTCCCGTTGTGGCTTTTCTCGGTGGCTTAAAGCTTGGTTAAGCCTATTATCAACAATTGGTGAAACCGCTGATAGTATCTCAGGGTTAACCTCAGTGGTAGGCGCTTCTATCTTAGGTTTGCCCCAGGTCTGTTGAAGTTCTTCTTGGAGCTTAATGATGTTCTGGTTTGCCTCATGACCAAATTTAATTGCCCGGATAACAACATCCTCTGAAGCCTCTCGGGCTCCTGCCTCTACCATTACTACTGCTTGCTTGGTGCTAGCTACAACCAGGTCAAGTAGGCTATCTTCCAGTTGAGCTAATGTTGGATTTAGTATTAGCTCATCATTAATATAGCCAATATGGACGGCGCTCACTGGACCGCCAAATGGCACCTCTGATATTAATAGAACAGCCGAGCTGCCGATGACAGACAGGATATCAGGGTCATTTTCCTGGTCGGCAGAAAGAACGGTGATTATAAGCTGAATATCATTACGCCACCCCTTGGGAAGAAGTGGACGCAGCGGGCGGTCGGTGAGTCGACAAGCTAGGGTTGCCTCCTGGCTGGGGCGCCCCTCTCTTCTGATAAAGCCACCCGGAATTTTACCAGCAGCATATAGCCTTTCTTCATAGTCAACGGTTAGTGGCAGAAAATCTATTCCCTCTCGTGGTCGACTGCTGAGGCAAGTAGTAACCAGAACCACACTATCTCCATAACGGACAGTTACCGCTCCGTTTGCCTGTCCGGCGAGCTTCCCTGTGTCTATAATGAGGCTTCTACCCCCAACTTCACACTTAAAAGATTGAGATGTTATCAATATTCCTCCTATTGAAGGCTTTACTTGCGTAGACCGAGTCTTTTAATCAGGTTATTATATCGGGCTACATCCTCTTTGCTCAGGTAAGCTAGCAGCCGTCTTCTTTGCCCGACAAGCTTAAGTAAGCCGTGTTGCGTGTGGTAATCATGCCGATTAGCCCTCATGTGCCCGGTTAATTCGTTTATCCTTTTGGTGAGCAAAGCTACCTGAACCTCAGTTGAGCCTGTATCTTTTTGGTGAGCTTGGAACTCAGTTATAATATTCTGCTTGCTTTCTTTGTCCAAATTGTACTCCCCCTGTCTAATAAAAAAGAGTTGATATAATTTATATCATAAGTCAAGGAATTATAACATAAGCTGAGGTAGCAGTAAATCTAACTTTTATAAGGCAGGGGTAGCAAATGCCTGCCTGACTGTCAATATGCGTTGACGGCAGTTAACTTTTACCCTAAATTATGATAAAATAAATAACTAAAGTAGGAGTGTAGCTCAGTTTGGTAGAGCAACGGTCTCCAAAACCGTCGGTCGGGGGTTCGAATCCTCCCACTCCTGCCAGTTTAAGCCGAGGTGGCGGAATTGGTAGACGCGCTAGCT
>SDBU01003567.1_pt1 | contig 19692 bp, 12 predicted proteins | sample 2277071 | NCBI WGS metagenome assembly SDBU01 (sample SAMN10397929, study PRJNA504765) | marine sediment metagenome | isolation source: marine sediment core GS08_GC12, 126 cmbsf | place: Arctic Ocean: Gakkel Ridge, Loki's castle | collected 2008 | reverse complement strand
GCAGGCCCTCGATGAAGCCGTCGTCGGTGCCCGCCCGGCCCAGCGTCAACAAATGATCCTCGTCCAGTGGATGAATGTACTCGGAGAAGCCGGCAATCTTGAGTTCGCCGGCGACTCGCGGATTTGCGGGGTTTGACAGATCGAGCGCGAAGAGTGGATCGATCTGGCGGAACGTGACCATGAAGCCGCGCTCGCCCAGGAAGCGGGCGGAGTAGATTTGCTCGCCCGGCGCCAGGCCCGTGATTGAACCGACGGTTTCCAGTGTGTCGCCGCTCGCCGCCAGCACGAACACATTGTTGGTTGAGGTCTGTGCGTCCCACGCCCAAGGCCAGCCTGTCGTCGTCGCGACGCGAAGGTGATCCTGATACTCCCCGAGAGAAAACTGATTCACCAGCCGGCCCTCAACCGAACCGCTGGCGGAATATGCGGCGCCCCCTTTGGTCAGAGCGAACTTGTGAATGTCGAGCGCCTCACGCCACTCGCCGAAGTAGTTGTAGTCCGGGTCGGTGAGGTACAGCGCCGTCGTCGACGCATAGACCGTGCCCGGATCCGCCATGACGGCGACCGATCCGAATTCCGCTTTGGGGTTGCTTGTGTCAATCGACACGACGGAGGTGATGTTGTAGCCGTCGGGATCGGCGGGGCGATAGAAATCATCCCACGCCACCAGCATGCCCGAGTCCCGCGAGCCGTCCGCGAACGACACACCGTAGCCCGGAATGAACTTCTCGATATTCTCCGTCGTGATCGCCGCGGGCTCCAGGTCGAACGGAACGTAGGGCGATTGATTGAGGACGACGTGCAGCACGCCGTCGATCATGCGGCTGTCCACATAGTAGCCGTCCAGCGTCCATTGCGCTTCGATCACCGGCGTCGCCGCGTCCGAAACGTCGATCACGGCGACATTGGTCTTTTGATGCTCATAATACAGGCCGTACTCTTCGATCAGCTCCACGCGTGATTGTATCTCTTGCGGCTCGTCCCCCCGGCCATCATTCACGACGCCGTCGTCCGCGGCGACGGGTCCGTCGAGGAAGACGATTGGATCACCGAAGTAGATTTGTTGTGGCTGAGTGATCGCAATCACGCGATCGCCATTGAGGAACAACTGAGAATTCGACCACGGCGAACCGTTCAGCGGAACAGAGGCGAGTTCCTGCAGTTCGCTTGCGGGATAGGCCTGGATGATGCGCAGCTCGGAACCCACCAGCATGTAGATGTACTGCCCGTCGGTCTTGACGACATCTGCCTCGTCGACGCCGATCTCCTGGACATTGGTGGTCGAGAATCCGGGACCGCTCCCCTCGGAGCCGTTCAACGCGCCGGCCCCACTGTCATCCGCCGCGGAGTTGCCGTCAGCGGCCGGCGCCGCCTGGCCCACGGGCGCGGGCGCACCCAAGCCGCCCAGGAAAAGATCCGTTTCGAAAATGAGAATATCCCCGTCTCGGCCGTTGGGCTGTTCCCGGCGGGCGCTAATTTGATCCTGGAAGAACTCGATCCAGCCGTCGGCGGAGTTGATGCGGCGCAAGGCCGCCTCGCCGGTGTCATTGCGGTCGACATCGGGCTGATAACGTAAATCGACCCAGCCCAGATCGCCGCATCCCGCCAGCAGCGCCAAAAGAACGGCACCGCTTCCCACCATCCTGCCTTGCCTGCACATGACGTACTCTCCTCACTAAATGCTTGTGTCGCCCAACCTCGAGAGAAAACCCACTCGGTCCTTCTGTCTCCCTAAGTATGGCCGATCCGAGTGTCCGGGCAAGTGTTCACACCCGGTTCAAAGTCCGGCTGGGTTCCGCCCAGAGGTCGTAACGCCCTGCGAACCATGAAGTTGGAATCCAAAAAGCCCACAGCCGTCCGGGGGCGACTGTGGGCTCGGGATGTTGTGGTAGTGGCGGCGTGCTCAGGCGGCGACCACGTCCTCTTCGAGGGCCACTTTGATCTTCTTCAGGGCTTTGTTTTGAATCTGCCGCACGCGCTCCTTGGTCACGCCGATGATGCGGCCGACCTGCTCCAGCGTCTTGAGGTTGGGTTCGTCGTCGGTCGTGTCCAATGCAAACCGTTCGCGGATGACCGTATTCTCAACCTCATTGAGATGGGCCAGATTGGCGGTCAGGATGTGTTTCAAATCGTCCACGAAATCCTCTTTCGCCGCGACACGCTTGCGCTCAATGTAATCGCTCTTTTCCATTTCCGTGGTCAACTCGACGGGGAACATCCCGCGATACCGACCCGTTCGCATGGCCAGTCGGGAGAAGCTCTTGAGAATCGCTCGGCAGGAATAGGTGCTGAACTTGAAGCCGCGTGCCGTGTCAAACTTCTCCACGCTACGGATCAGGGCGAGATTGCCCTCGCTGATCATGTCGTTGTAATCGAGTCCGCCCAATCGCGATCGCTTGGTCATGGACAAAACCAGAGGCATGTTTCGCTGGATGATCTCGCTGCGCAATTGGTGAGCGCGGCGGGCCCACAGCAGGAAATCACGCGACGCCTTGACCGGCAGCACACGGTCGGCGTGGGCCTGCAGGATGTTGTAGATTCGATAGCGTGTGTAGTTATAGCGGTCAAAGAGGAATCGTTCGATTTCGGCGCTGTGGGCAGGCTTGGTGGAGCCCATCTTGTCGCTGTCGGGCGTGGTCAAGCCGGCTCTGGGGAGCTTCTTGAGTGCGGCTGCGGTTCCGGTCTTCCCGAAAAACTCGCGCTCGGTTCGGGCCAACTTGAACTTGTCAGAGTAGACGTACTCGGCCGGCTCGCTCAGGTGCTTATCGAGCAACTTCAGGTCTGCCCGAGCCAGCGAATCCAGGAAGCTCTTCCGCGGTGGCCTCACACAGGGGATGAATCGTTCCCCCGGACGACCTGACTCCTTCGTCGTGCCCGTTGACACCATGCCGTTTCTCCTCAGCCTCCGTGGGCTAAATGGCGACTCATCCCTATTATGGGATGTCCGCGGGACACAGCATTCATGCACTCGCCTCCTTGGCGAGCGCTCTTCTTACGTGCTCAAGTTTTTGCAACCCAGTCGGTTACAGAAAACATGACGCTTCACCCACATTCTCATCCGAACACCGCGCAACGGAACAGCCTCTCTGGACGAGTGTAGCGCCGTTCGTCTGGTTTTCGCGGGGGGAGGATGTGTGGATGAAACTATGAGACTATTTCACCATCAAATATAGCACGTATTTTCCCGAATGCAAATAAATTAGAGCGTTCTGGCTGATTTGATTTGCGATCCCGATAATACAGCCGCACGAGATTGCGTTTCCGGGAAATCAACGCCAGGCAGGCAGTGCCGTGCCTAGTTCTCCGGCGCTTTCGCTATGCCGGGATTACTCATATCGGAGCGCTTCGATCGGATCCAGCTTCGAGGCGCGGATGGCGGGATACATTCCGAAGAAGATGCCGACGAGCACGGACAGCCCAAAGCTGACCACCACTGTCCAGAGACGGACGATGGTCTCCCAGTCGACCAACCGTGTGATGACCATGGCACTGCCGCAGCCCAACAGAACGCCGACGATGCCGCCCAGCGTTGACAGCACGACGGTCTCGACCAGGAACTGCGTGGCGATATGGCGCTGCTTGGCCCCCAGGGCCCGGCGAATGCCGATCTCGCGCGTCCGCTCGGTGACGCTGGCGAGCATGATGTTCATAATGCCGATCCCGCCGACCAGCAAGGACACGGCGGCGATGACGCCGAGAACGAGCTGCTGGTTCCGTTTCTTGCGCTCGGCCTGCTCCAGATTGGCGAGGGGCACGCGGATGTCGATATCCTGTTTGTCATGCGTCTTCTCGAAGACCCGTGCGACCATGTCGGAGATCGTCAGCACGTTTTCGACTTTATCGACGACTACAAACAACCCGCTCAATTGCACGCTCAGAAACTCGCGCGTGCCACTGGTGCGCTTGAGGATTTGATCGCCGTAGCGATCGTTGGCGGTCGTCAGCGGCACGTAAATCTCTCGGTTGAAATTGCGCTCCTGCGTGCCGCGGGCCGGCGCGCCGGCTGTCTTGACCGGGCTGATGACGCCGACGACACGATACGGAATCGCCCCCGTGCCTGGATTCTGAGCAAACAGCGACTCGCCGATCGGATCCATGATCGGGAACAACGCCTTGGCGATGTCGTCGCCGATGACGCAGACCTTGGCACGCGCTGTAAGATCCTGCTCGGTGAGCGCCCGGCCGCCGGGCTGAATGTCGAGATTGACGTTGTGGAACAGCGTATGCGACGTGCCGATCACCGGGGCCGCGAATTTCTTGTCGTGATAGGTGACTTCGTAGGCGACTTCACGTAACGGAATGACGTCGACCAAGTGCGGAATCGTCTTCTTGATGATCTGCATGTCGCGGCGCTTGATGCCGAAATCCAGCATGGCGGTGTTCTGGCCCTCCGCCACTTGAGCGGCTTGCTGGGGGCGAACCGATTTCACGATGATGTTCTTCGTGCCCATCAGCTCGATCAGCCTCATTTCGTCCGCCGAGGCGCCCTCGCTGATCGACAACATGCAAATGACCGCAGCCACGCCGAAGATAATGCCCAGCACGGTCAGCAGGGATCGCAGCATGTGCAGCTGGAGGTTGCGAATCCCCAGGCGGATGGTCTCGAGGAGGAACAGATTCACGAAACGACCTCAATCTCTGTAGTTAATGACAACCCCAAGCGGTCACCCCGCCCAAAGCTATTATAGCGGGTTCGGCCGCCTATACGACACTATAAATCCAACGCTCTCTTGGCCTTAGTTCTATTGATCCCCATCCGGTGCGTTTTCCGATATTCCAATCGTCGATCGAGTTGTCCCAAACACGTTGCGGGAGCCTCCCGCGGAGCACGCCATGTTGTATGCCGCCATGGTCTTTTGGTTGCTGGTCCTGGTCTTTGCCGCCTATGGCACGCACCAGTTGTGGGCGGGGATAATGAAGCCCAACGTGCTCAACGTCATCCTGCTGCCCGGCACCGTCATTGCCCAGGCCGGCCGGATCGTCGGCATGCTCGTCACCGGCGCCCAGATCAACAACGCCGCCCTGCTGACCACCGCCGACCCCAACAAGAGCGCCAAGAGCAAGGCCACCAAGCCGAAAATCCCCGTCGTGGGACCGGTGCTCGTCGCTCTCTTGCCCATGTTGGCCTGCGGATTTGCGATCCACATGGTCGTGACGACCATCGGCCAGGACGTGCTGACCGCGTCGCCTGAATCGACATCGAATACGCTGCCGCTGACTTTCAATTCGCTGTGGGAGCTTCTGCGAAGCACCATCGGCGTGGCCGAACACGTCACCAGTATCGTCCTCAGCAGCGACTTTCGGAGTTGGCAGACCTGGCTCTTTGTGTACTTGATCATTTGCCTCACCGTAAGCATGGCTCCGATGCCGGGCGCGCATCGCGGCGCCATCGGCGCGGTTCTGCTTATCGGCGTGCTCATCAGCGTGATGGGCCGGTTCGCCGAGACTTCCGAAGGCACGATTGCAAGCCTGTGGGAGCTGCTCAACTTCTCGGTCGGCTGCCTGTTGTGCCTGCTGCTGCTGTCATTGATCGTTCGCGGCGGTGTGGGTCTGTTCCGGATTCTGACCAACCAGACCAAGTTCAAATAGGGTGGCGATCACACCCACTTCGGCGGTACAATAGCCGCCGATCATGCCGACGCAGACCAACCGATTCCAGGTTCAGACGCAGGGCAACAACCACGTGCTGAACATCACCGACCCCGTGGCCCTGGCCGTTGACCGCGCGGGCCTGACCAGCGGCATCGCCACGGTGTTTGTCATCGGCTCGACGGCCGGCATCAGCACCACCGAATACGAGCCCGGACTGGCCGATCACGATCTCGCGCACGCCTTCGAGGGAATCGCCCCCGAGGGCGGCACCTACGTCCACGAACAGACCTGGCACGACGACAACGGCCACTCGCACGTTCGGGCTACGCTACTTGGGCCGAGCATCACCGTCCCCGTCGTGGAAGGCCGCTTGACGCTGGGCACCTGGCAGCAGATCATCCTTATTGATTTCGATACTCGCCCGCGGCGCCGCGAAATCATCGTCCAGACACTTGGTGAGGCACGATAATGAACAGGAGACCGACCTAATGACGATGCGATCGAGATACCTCCTGTCCCTATTGCTGCTCCCGGCGCTGGCGGTGCTGGGCGGTTGCTCGGTCGCCGGCGACGATGGCAACGACAACGGCGACAACGGCAACACCAATCAAAACGCCGGCAACACGAACGACAACGGGGACGGCACAACCAACGACAATCAAAACGACAACGGCCAGCCGCCCGACAACTCAAATGACAACGGCACGGGCAACGCGAACGACAACGGCGACCCGGGCAACACCAACGATAACACCAACACCAATACGAACGACAATGGCAATGTCAACGACAACACTAACGATAACGACAATGTGAATGACAACACGAACGACAACGACAACGACAACGCCAATGACAACGGCAACGATTCCTGTCCAGATGGGTTCAATTTGACGATTGACGTGATCACCAGCGGGGCGGGTGTCGTTTCCGTCGATCCACCGGGTGAGTGCTTCGCCGCGGGCACTGATGTCACGCTCAGCGCCGTCGCCGAAGACACGTATACGTTTCTCGCTTTCAGCGGCGATGTGAGCGGTGATGCGCTCGATATCGTAATGACCATGGATGCCGATAAGGCGGTCACCGCCACTTTCACGGGCAATTGCTTCATCGCCAGCGACACGACGGTTCTGGAATTCGACGCCTTCACCGGCGTGTTCATCGGCGAGTTCGTGACGCCCGGCGCGGGCGGGCTCAGCGGACCATTGGGCGGCGTGACCTTCGGGCCCGACGGCGATTTGTACGTTTCTGCCAGTGACGGCGTGCGCCAATACGATGGCACGACGGGCGCCTTCGTGGCCCAGGTCGTCGGCACGGGCGACGGCGGATTGAGTTCCGCATTTGGATTCGACTTCGGCCCAGGCGGCAATCTGTTCGTGGCCGACGGCGACACGGTCCTCGAATACGATGGCTCCACGGGAGCGTTCGCCGGCACGTTCGTGACAGTCGGCGACGGCGGGCTGGACGGCGCCACCGCCCTGCACTTTGGGCCGAGTGGCAATCTCTTCGTCGTGGGCACGCCCGGCGGGGGCACCGCCGGCGCCGTTTTCGAGTTCGACGGCGACAGCGGTGCGTTCATCGACGAGTTCGTCGCGCTCGGCAGCGGCGGGCTGGGCATATCGTTCGACTTCACGTTCGGTCCCGGCGGCGATTTGTTCATTGCAACCACCATCGCCGGCAAAGTCATCCGCTACGACGGCGCCACCGGCGAGCCGGAGGTCTGTCCGTGCTCGTGCTTTGACCCGTGCCCCAGCGATCTCCTGCCCGATGGCAGCTACGTCATCAGCGGCCTGACCTTCCCGAGTGGAGTGGCCTTTGCGCCTGACGGGGATCTTTTGGTCGTCGACGGCGGCGACATCAGCCGCTTCGCCATCCCCGCCGCCGGCCCCACGGAGCAGACCCCCTTCATCGCCGCCGATTCCGCAGATCCCTTCGACATCAACAACATTTCCTACATGACCTTCAAACCGCTGCCGTAAGTCCCCGCGAACTCCCGCAAGATGGCAAAGAAAGTGCATGTCCCCCGAACTCCCATCTGGGTTCCTCAAACGCGGAGCCTCGAACTTGGCCACGAACCACGACGACCAGATTCGTGTCCCCCACGTTCTAGAGAACATGGGCCACCCGGTCTTTGGCCACGCTACGGATGTCTTTGGATGATCCAAAGAGGCGTTTGGACGAGCTAAAGAGGTGTTTGGGCCAGAAAAAGAGGTCTTTGGGCGAGCAAAAGAGGTCCTTGGACAAGCTGAGGATGTCTTTGGACGAGCCAAAGAGGTCTTTGGCCGAGTAAAAGAGGCCCTTGGAAGCGCCAAAGACGCCTTCCGCCGGTCCAAAGAGGCCATTATCTGAGCCAATGAGCCGTTTCGGATCGTCAGGGACACGCTCGAATGGCTGGCGGAGCCGATGGGACCGTCGGCGGACCCTCAGACGGCCTAAGCGGGCGCTGCCGCCAAGTGCTGGAAGCCCCCAAATCCCGTCCGTCCATCATCCGGTTCATGTCTTTCGCGCCCGCCGCTTCTTGGTCGCGAGGCTGGTGAGCGGGGCGGTGAGGCGTTCGTACAGCTCGAAGAGGAACTCAAAGCGCCTGCGTTCATCGGGGAACGGCTGGCGGCGGTAGCACCGGTCGACCGCGCGGTCGAGGGCGTTGTGCGCCCGGCGGAGGGCGGCGGGCATCGTAAGCGGATCGTACAGGTCGGCCAGCGTCGCATCGGGAAACTGCTGCCGCGCATCGAGCACAGCCTGCGCCGCTTCCTCGACACGCTGCCGCTGCGCATCCGACGGCGACTCCGGCCAGGGGAAGTTGTTGTAGACGAGCCGCGCGGAGTACTGGTAGTCAGATTTCATTCGTCCGCAAACCTGGCGCACCCACGACATGTGCATCGCGGAGTGCAGTATTCCGAAGTGGTAAGGGGTTGCCCCAGGGAGGATGAGTGTGCTTCCCGACGCGATCACATTCGGCGACACGAAGCCGATCGGAATGTACTCGCGGCGCTCCGACGACACTTTTGGGATTAGGAGATAGGCGTTGTCAGGTTGGCGAATCTCGCCGAAGAGCGCTGGTGTTGCCGCAAGCTCGCGTGTGCGCTGCCGGGTACTGCCGGCTCGAAATCGTCGGACGCCATCGATTCGACGTGTCAGAATGGCGCTGGATCGGATGAGGCCCGGTGGCGCATCGACGAGCCACAGGCACCATCGCTCCGTATTGTTAAGAAACTCATCGCCCCCGTATAGTGGCCTGATGTGTGGTTCGAGTGGGGGTGTTTCTCGGAGAATCTCATCGCGGTATTCTGGCAGAAGGATCAACCCGTCCTCGTCTCCGGCATCTCGAGCTTTGTCGATCATCATGCTGCCGTATCGTAAGGGTGAGATATCGCAAAGCGGTTTAGTTATATTGGTTACGGCGCGATCAGAGCCGTCCGTCAAGTAGGGGCTTATGTTGGCTGCGGTAGCGCTGCCTAGCGCTGTACCTTTCCGGTCATAGTCGTGGATGGTCTTTGCGCGCTGAGGTTCCCCGACGCCGAACCCCACGATCACAACGTGTACGTGCGCCCTTCCGCGCGCTTCTGAGACCCACGGGAACGTCCGATGTCCGAAATCGATTTTTAGCCCTCGGCGGAAGAGTTCCGGCCAGAGGAGTCCAACCTGCTCACCCTGAGAGATCGAGTTCGTACTGACGAACGCCGCCCGCGCCGGCGATCCCCGTAGGAATTCGAGTCCAACAGCGTACCAACATGTGACGTAGTCGAGCGGGAATGAACCATCGAGGTTGGACCAGACAAATTGATGGTCGGCGCGTTGTGACGCATTGCGCTCCTTCTTTCCCACAAACGGCGGATTGCCGAGCACGTAGTCACACTCTTCTGCGGGGAGGACGTCGTTCCAGTCGATGCGGAGCGCGTTGCCGCACACAATGCGGGGTGAGTTCTCCAGTGGCAGCCGGGCGACGTACTGGCCGAACACTTCGGAGACCTCCAGGTTCATCTGGTGGTCCATGAGCCACATGGCCACTTCGGCTATGCGGGTGGGCCATTCGAGGATTTCTATGCCGTGCATCTGGTCCACATCGACGACGAGCTGGCTTCGCAGGTCGAAGGTCGGCTGCTCGGAAACCCCGCCCGTGCGGTGGAGGATTTGCAGGACTTCCGTTTCCAGTCGCCGCAGTTCGCGATAGGTGATGACCAGGAAATTTCCGCATCCGCAGGCGGGGTCGAGAAACTTGAGCGAACCGAGCTTACGGTGGAATCGGTGGAGGGCGGGCCTGCTGGTGTCGCGGGCCCGCTGGAACTCGGTGCGAAGGTCGTCGAGGAACAGCGATTTGATGAGCTTCATGATGTCGCGTTCGGAGGTGTAATGGGCACCGATCTGCCTGCGGCCCGGGTCGTCCATGATCGACTGAAATAAGGAGCCGAAGACGGCGGGACTGATCTTGGCCCAGCGGAAGCGGCAGCATGCGAGCAGGCGGTTCCGCATATCGCGGTTGAAGTCCGCCCCCGGAAGCCGTTCGGCGAATAGTTCGCCGTTGACGTAGGGGAGCTCGGCGAGTTGTTCATCGAGATTCTGCTGGCGGTTGTCACACGCGGTGTTGAGGATCTCGAAGTATCGGCCGAGATGCAGGCCCAGGTCAGCACCGTCCGGCCGGGTGTTGTTTTCGATGTAGAGCCGAAAGGCGTCCGGCTGGCCGAGCAGGCCGGTGTCCTCCGCAAACATGCAAAAGAGCAGCCGCACCATGAATCGTTCGACGTCGTGCTCCGGGTATCCGCCGTCCTTCAGGGTGTCGTAGAGCTCCGCGAGTCGCCGCGCCGCGTCGATGTTGGCGGGATCCTCGGGATCGAGGATCTCCGTGCGGTATCCAGCGATGAATGCGAAGGCGCTAATGTGGTCGTGGAGATCGGCGAGGGGGAACTCGACCGTCTTGTCGGTTTCGAGATCGTGAAGGGCGATGCGGGCGAAGTCGGAGACGACGATGTACTGCGGAACCTCCTGCTCGCGGTCGTCGTCGACGAGCGCGCGCATGTAGCGCATGGCCTGTGACTCAGCCTTGTCGAGACTCCTGCCGCGCGATTTGTGCTCGGCGAGGAGCGTGCCCGGCCAGAATAGATCGATGAAGTCGAAGTCACCCGTGAGGTTGCGAACCGGTTCCTCGAAGGACGCCACCGTGCGGCGGCGGACGCCGAAGACTTCGAAGAAATCGTTCCAGAAGGTCTGGGCTTCGGCGCTCTCGCGGGTTTCGTCGATCCACTCGCGTGAGAAACTGATTGCGTTCTGCCTGATTTCGTTCCAGCTCAGCGGCATGGAGGACATTGTACGGAAGCGGGCCGCAAGATGGCAAGGCGAGGAGGAACACCGATTGGAAACCGGTGCCACGCAGACGTCACCGGCAGGGTGGCCCAGGTTGTTTCCATCTGCGGGCCGATTTCGGGGCAGGGTGGCGTAGGTTGTTTCAGCCTGGCGGACCCGAATTCGGGGCATCTTTCGCGATTCGATCGCCAAGGTGTGCCCTGGGTTCCTCAATCGCGGAGCCTCGAACTTGGCCACGAACCACGACGAGCAGATTCGTGTCCCCCACGTTCTAAAGAACATGGGCCACCCGGCCGTCCGGCGTGGAACTGGCGAGGTAGATCAGTTGGCCAGGTCGCGCAATACGATCGGCATGGTCTGTCCGGGCCAGAGGGTGATGACATGTTCCGCGCCGCGGCGGCTCACTTTCGGCCGCTGCTCCGAGTAACTCGAGCGCTGCTTGGTCCAGCGCTGCTTGGTCCAGCGCTGCTGGTTCCAGCGCTGCTGGTCCCACATTAGCCGCACATCGCGCGCGGCGATGAAGTCCGCACTCTTGAGCACGGCGGCCGTCGGCAGATAGGTCACTGCGGCGAAGGCCGCGCCGGCGGCATCGTGCAGTGGGACGTAGCACAGCGGCCCGTCCGGGCTGATGACCGCGCGCCTGAACAAAGGCTCAGGCTTCTTGACCTCGCCGAGCCGATCCCACAAAGCGCTCAGCGCTAATCCATCTCGGCCGGCCAGCAACCAGTCGCCCACTCCGGCGAGCGACTCTCCCTTCTTCGCCGACTCGATGGCGGCGGTGCAATGACCGGCGAACGAGGCACGATCGAGCTCCACCACGCGCAGCGGCTCGAAGTTGTCGCCGGGTGCGAACACATAGAACGCCCAGGCCCGCGCCGGCCCGTAGAAGTACTCGATGAACAGCTCCTTCTGCGAGATCAAGTTCGCGCCGCCGGCGCCGGTCGACATCAGTTTGCTGGCGATCAACTCAGCCTCGCTCAATGGGTGCGGCTGGTTGTCAGATGGCACGGTGAGTGTCCGTCCCACCGCCAGGGCTTTCGCTTGTTGGGCCGTCTGAAACGCGGCATCAAGCTCGCCAGCCGTAACCAGCGCGGCGATTCGCCCTTCAAACCCCGCCCGGACACGCTCGGCCAGTTGCGCTCTCGTTTCGACCAGAATGTCCGGCAGAACCGTGCCGCGCCGATCCTGATAGTCCGGCGACTTGGCAAGTTCCAGCCATTGCTCGAAGCCCATCGCGGATGCTTCGTAGCGATCAATGTGTTCGCTCAAGTCCGCCGCAAGAGCGGTGTTCACTTGCTTCAAGGTCTCAATCTGCTCACGGCTGCTCTGCAGCAGGGCCTCCGCCGCTCCGGCGTCGGCGGTCGAGGACGCCATCAATGCCGCTTCAGCCGCGTACCAATGGTCGGCCATGCTCCGGAACAGTTCCACGTCCTCCACGGGCGGGAGATCGGCCGACCGATGCAGCTCCATTCGACGGGCCAGCAGGCAGCGCTCATGCCGGAGCCTCGCCGCCAGCAGTTTCTCGTGCTGGGGCGTCGGGGCCGGCAGGTTTAACGCCTCCAGCAACTCCAGCGTGTCTTTGATCGTTGCGATCGGCACGTCGTAGTGATCGCGGGCCAAATGGGCCACCAGCGCCAGATACCAACCCGCGAGGTGCGTCAAGTCGGGCCGGCTCTTCCGCAAAGCCTCATACGCATCGAGCCCCTTGGTATTCACCAGATTGTCCCAGCGATTGCCGTCCGGCGCGGGCGTGTGCCACTTGCCCAGCAGTTCAGCGGCATCCGTTGCCAGGGCTTTCAACGGGCCGGCCGATTCCAGTTGCACGCTCTGGAAACAGTCGCGGACAGCGCGATCAAATTCGCCCCGCCCGGTGAGGTACAACCCCATGATCATCTTCGACGCGTCGTCCAACTGCTGAATATCATCCGAGCTGATCGTCGCCTGCGCCATCAAGACATCCAGCGACTTGGCCTGCTGACCGGAGTGCTCCAGTTCGCTCACCAGCGCGTCCAGCGCGCTCAGTTGATCCGCGATCATTTGCTCCACGCGCTCCGCCAACGACGCATCCCAGCCGACTTGCACATACTTACCCGCCAGTTCGCGGGCCTGATCGCGCAGGGCGCGGGCCTGCAACAAAGCCTGTCGAGCCTGCTTCAACGACTCGTCCGTCGGACGTTTCTGGGCAAGTGCAACCCGCTCCACAACCTGCTGCTCCACCGCCGCCTGAGACACCAGCACATGACAGTGCAGATCAGGCCGAAAGTGGACAATCGCGACCTTGACCGCCAGCGAGAAGTTGCCGGCATCGATCGCTTTCTGGACTTGCTGTTCCGGAGTCGGCTGGTCCGCGTCCTGCGCGAGCAGTTCGCACACGCCCGGCATCCAAACCAGCAGAACTACAGGGACAACAAAGAGAAATGATCTGTGTAGTGACACGATTATCGAGGTTGATCGACGATGCCCTGGCGATCCTGCGAGCGATCATCCAGTGGGCGCTTCGGCTTCTTCGTCGCGGATTCCGAATCACGCTGCGTCAGGCGGTCGGCCTGCGTTGAACGGTGATCGGCTGTGGGAGAGGACGCGGGCCGAGTGGCCTGGCATCCGCAGAACAAGGCCAGAACGAGGAAACCAGGAATGAGAATGCGGATCTTGATCATCAAAAACCTCACTTTCGGCCGGCGGGACGGTTGACGCCGCGCTGGCCCGCCGTAGCTCGCCTGGATCGCGCCGACCGCAGTCCGCTGGACCAGTCCAGCACGCGCGACGTCGCATTGCGCGCTGTCGATTGTGGCGCCTGCAGCGTTTCTCGGCCGACACCGCCGTCGTCATCACCCGCCGAACGACCGCCGCCGGAGGCCCGCAGGCGGGGCCGGTTGTCGCGCCGGGCTCTGGCGACGAGTCGCACCGCTGTCGTCGGAGCGACGGAGACTACTTCGGGCTCTTGGCTGGGAATGTTGCTGCTTTGGTCGCTGGCCACGTCTTCCAGTCTGGCCGCGCCCGCGATCCATCCGCCGACCCAGGTGCGGTCGGCATACGCGGTCTGCACGCGCCCTCGCTGGGCCATGGCCGCCGCCAGGTTCAGATCCGGCAGCGAGTCCCAGTGTTTCTTGTCGGCTGGCGTGATACCTTCGGGGCCGCCGTCGCCGTTGGCATTTACGATCACTTTCTGGTTGCGCGAGATGGCCCAATTCGTGCCGTCCATCATGCGCACCTCGCAATCCGAATCAAACGAGCCGAACACACTCCCCGGCGAATCAGGCAAAGCGTATGTGGCATAGATGTGCGAACCCGTAACTTGCAACTCGCCCTGCGACGTGCTCAGCAGGATGTAGTCCTTGTGCTCGCCGGCATCGAAGAACGCCTGCACGCCGCCTTTGACGATGTGAACATCGATCGGCGCCCGCCGGCCCTGGCCGCGCCGAATCTCGACCACACTGTCCTGATCGATCTCGACGACGATGGTGCCTTCGAATTCAATGTCCTCTGCCCCCAGACCACTGACGAAAAAAAGCATGGCATAGGAATCAGCGTTCGTCGTGATGCGATCGCCTTCTCCGACCGGCTGGCCGATCCGCCAATCGCCCGCACTGCCGTCGGCGTAGGTCACCGAGCCCGAACCGATGGTGGACGTCATGACGCCCAACTGCGCATCCGCGCGGGCCGCCGTTAGACCCACGATCACAATCATAAAGACAACAAGGAGAGAGAATTGGCTTCGGGTATTCAGCATTCGTGTGCCCCACACTAGTGTGCCCAATCGCGTTCCGATGCGAACACTACTATTATTCCATCACCCCCGGACAATACAACTTCAACGGAACAGAAAACTCAGCGTCAGGCCGCAAATCACGCGGTCGTACGAAAATACTGCCTCTTTCAGACGATTGCGAATGTTTGAGTCGTCCTCCGTCCAGGAGATTTCGCCGCGGAGGGTCATAATGACATTGCGATCGATCTCATAATCGCGGCTCAGCGACCAAATATACCTCTGAATAAAATCATGCCGGTTGCGCCGGCGGTAATCCTGCGTGTTGGGCTGCCAGTAATCCTCCCAGGTCCATTGCCCGGAAAACTCGAAGAGCAACTCGTATGGCATCGGCATCGCCAGCCGGGCGACTACGGCATTTCCGGTGAGGTCATAATCGTCACCCTGTGTGCTCTCACTGAGATAGCGATAGCCCAGCGCCGCAAAAAGCCAGCGCTCATCGCCCTGTTCAATCCGCGGCTGGCACAGATTGAAGCTCTGCGTCAGGCCGATGGTGTGGTATTTGCCGTCGCGATCCTCGCGGCGGTCGTTCAATTCTTCATGGTAGTTGCGCGGCTCAAAGGAATAGAACACGGTCGTGGCCGTTTGCGGCGTGCCGTCGTCATGGAAGCCCTCGACATAGCGTAGCGACGGCGTGATGCGGTGTCGGGTCAGGAATGCGTTGTTGTCCACGTTGGTGAAGTCGTAGCTGTATTGCAGCCCGAACGTCAAGCGATCGTCGGGAAAGTAATTCAGGAACACCCGCCCGCCGTAGGTTTGCACGTTGAATTCACCCAACGACGCATGCCAACTGTGAAAGGTGTTACCGCCCACGCCGAGAAGCCAATTCTCGCCCAGCGGCTGAAGGAACCGCAAATCGGTGCCCAGGCCGAACCGCACATCGTCATCCGTCGATAGCCCGATCTCCAGCGAAGTATCATCACCGAGCAGGATCACGTTGGTGTCGTAGCTCAGGCCCACATCCAGCCGGAACTGAAACTGGCTGATCGGCTCTACTTCCTCGACGGTGACGCCCGCTACGAGTTGCTCCGCCAGCGTTCGTGCCCGGGCGCGCTGATCGACGTTCGAAGCCAATTCACTGACCCGCGTGAACTGCGCCGCCGCCTCTTCGAGTTGACGTTGTTCGGTGAAAATCCAGCCGCGAAACCACGCGATATTGGCTTGCATGCTGGGCTCGGTCGCGCCCTGCTCAGCGGCCGCCAGGGCCACCAGAGCCGCATCATTGTGGCCGGTTTTGTATTCCGCCACGCCCAGGAAAAAGTGCGCCTGCCGCAAAGTGTCCGCATCCGCCTCGCCGGCGTCGATGAACTCGCGCAGCAGTTGGCGGCTGCGCTCGTATTCGTTCTGGCCCGCCAGCGCGATGGCCGCATCCAGTTTCGCGTCGAGGTTCTGGGGAGACAGTTCAAGCACCTTCTGGAAGGACGCCGTCGCCGCGGCGTATTCGTATTGCTGCAACTGGCACAGGCCCAGCCAGTAGCGCCCCGCGACGTCGGTTTCGTCCGTGCCGACCAGCTCCGCGAAGATGCGCTCGGCCCCCGCATAGTCGCCCTGTCCGAAAGCCACGATCCCCCGGTTGAATCGAACGCGGCGCTGCGTATCCTCCTCGGAGCCGACGGCAGGGACCGCCGAACCGCCGGCCACCACGATACACACCGTCCACAAGGCAAATTGCCGCGCCAAGAAACCACCGCCCATCTGCTAAATCGAAGGCACTACTTCTTCGACGACCTGCGGGCCAGTGAGGTCGATCAGCGAGTCTGTGATCGGCTCGGTGATGATCTGCGTACTCACCGCCGCGATCTCACTGCGGATGAAGTCCTGCAATTGGTTGGTGGTGACGCAAGCGCCGAAGATCGGCGTCAGTCCGGCGGCGACCACGCCGAATTTGGCGAAACGATGGATGTTATTCATAAGCACACCTCGCAAACGTCGATCCTGGGCTTCGTCGCAATACTCCTGTAGCGGTCGGCGTCTCTGCCGACCGACGGCCGACACGGAGGTCGGCCGCTACGAAAACCGGGTCTTTCAACAAAGCCTAAGACACGCTGATCAAGAAAGAATCGAGCGCAAAGAACACGGAGTCAGTAATGATCGTGGCGGCGGCCTGCGCGAACAGCGTGATAGGATCAAAATCCTCCGCCAGCGGACAGCCGGATTGAAACACCAGACCGCCCGACAGCAATCCTGTCAGCACCCGCAGCCGCCGAGTTTTCTTGCCATTCATGGAACCGACTCCCGATATTCTGAAGTTGAAGCGAGCCCCGTGATTGCGCCTACACGCGCCCCACGGGCCAAGCGGTTTATACTCGCCACCAGCGGCATTTGCAACGTGTTAATAAAGTCCCGCCGGCCGGCCGGTGCCGCCGACACAAGATCGCAGATTTGACGACCGTTCGCCGATGCCTACGATGTTGAGCTGATCTGCAAGACGCACAGGACATCGCACGGCGCGACAGCAGCGACAAGCGACAAGCAGGGATCACATGAGCGACAAACCGGGCCTGAGTCATCATGCATACGAACCGCTGCCGGAGGGCGAGTCGTACGCGCCGTACATCCCCGCCTCCGAGAGCCCGCTGGAATTCACGCTCAAGTCGGCGGTGCCCGGCATCATCCTCGGCGTACTCTTCGGCGCTGCCAACGCCTACCTGGGCTTGCAGGCGGGACTGACCATCTCGACCTCGATTCCCGTAGCGGTCATGACCGTGGCGACGTTTCGAGCTCTGCGCGGGTTCGGCGTGCGCGGCACGCTCCTCGAAGCCAACCAGTCGCAGACCATCGGCTCGGCGTCGAGTTCGGTGGCCAGCGGCGTGATCTTCACGCTGCCGGCGCTCTTCATGTGGGCTCGCGAGCAGGAAGACGCGGGCGGCGGGACAATCTCCGCGCCCGGCCTGGCGCAAATGACACTGCTGGCGATGTGCGGCGGACTCATCGGCGTATTGTTCATGATTCCGCTGCGGCGTTTTCTGATCGAGCGCGAGCATGGCCATCTGCCCTACCCCGAAGGAACCGCGTGTGCCGAAGTATTGGTCGCCAGCGAAGTCGGCGGCTCACGAGCCCGCAATGTGTTCTTCGGCCTGGGCATCGGTGCCTTCTTCGAGTTCCTGGTCGGCTGGCTGAAGGTTATACCGGCCAAGATTTACACGGTGATTCCCGGCATCCCCATGGCGCAGGTCGGCATGAAGATGTCCGCCGCGCTTTTCGGCGTCGGCTACATCCTCGGCCCGCGCATTGCATCGGTGATGGTCGGCGGGGGACTGCTTTCGTCGCTGGTGATCATTCCGATCATCGCCGTATGGGGCGCGAGTCGGACCGAGCCCTTCTATCCGGAGGAAATGAAACTCATCTCGCAAATGGCGGTCGGTGACATTTGGGAAAGGTATGTTCGCTACATTGGCGCGGGCGCCGTCGCGACCGCCGGGCTCATCACGCTGATCAAGAGCATCCCGACGATGATCGAAAGCTTTCGCATCGGCGCCCGGCAGCTCAAAGCCCGCGTCGGCGGTCAATCCGAGGTCATCGAACGTACAGCACGTGATTTGCCGCTCAACTACGTCGTCATCGGCCTATTGATCGTCACCGGTGTGATGGCATTGGTTCCGCAAGTGTTCGGCATCGACCAATTCGCGATTCGTGCCGCCGCCGCAGTCTGTGTGGTGATCTTTTCCTTCTTTTTCGTCACGGTCGCTTCGCGGATCGTCGGGCTGGTCGGCGTGACCTCGAATCCAACCAGCGGCATGACCATCGCCACTCTGATCGGCACGTCCACGGTCTTTCTGATGATGGGCTGGACCGACGATACCGGCAAGGTCACCGCGCTGACCGTCGGCTGCGTGGTGGCCATCGCCGCATCGATCGCCGGCGACACTTCGCAAGATCTCAAGACCGGTTTCCTGCTCGGTGCGACACCAAGCCGCCAGCAAATCGGCGAATTGATCGGCGTGCTCACGTCAGCCGTCTTTGTGTGCATCACCGTAATCATGCTCGATAAAGCCTACGGACTCGGCAGCGAGGAACTCTCGGCCCCTCAGGGCACATTGATGAAACTGGTCATCGACGGCGTCCTCCAGCAGAAACTGCCCTGGATTCTCATCGGCATCGGCGCCGGAATCGCGATCGTCGTCGAGCTGGCCCGCATTCCGTCGTTGCCTTTCGCGGTGGGTGTGTACTTGCCCGTGACCACCATGGTGCCGGTGTTCCTTGGCGGCCTGTTGCGGTGGTGGTTGGAGCGTCGCGCGAAGTCGCCGGAAGCAAAGTCCACCCGACGGGAGAACGGCGTACTGCTCGGCTCGGGGTTGGTCGGCGGGCAGGGCATCATGGGCGTGATGGTCGCCGGGGTTGTGGTCTATCTGACCGCCACAGGCGAGCCGGGCTCGAAGCCGAAGATGCCCTTCGAACTCAGCGGCTGGTCCGATTCCAGTTTGCCAGACGTGCTGGGACTGGCGCTGTTCCTTTGTCTCGTCGGACTGTTCGTTTGGCGTTGCCGCAAGAGCGCCTGAGCGATCGATCTCGAATCATCCCAAGGAGCCGCAAGCTTCAGCTTGCGCGACCGTTCGCACTGCTGGAAGCTCACGACTCCTCGAGTTAATGACTTAACCGCTACCTTCTCGAACTCCGGTGCTGCCCCGCACGGCGGTTCTTGCCCTTGAAGGCGCGCTCACCGTGCTGCCCTCTCGGCCCGATCCGCGGCCCGAATCTCCGGCCGTCGCGCCGGCCCGTGTCGACGTACGGACTGACGTTACGCCGGTGGCCATTCCGGACATGCACTTCCCGGGCGACCGTGTCGTAATGTCCCGCTCGAACCAGCACGCGCTCCCGCACCGTTTCGTAGTGCCCTTGGCGGCCCCGTTTGCGGCCCTTGCCGAGGTTCAAGTGCAGCGAGAACTTGCCGACGTTTAGATCAAGGTGCCGCCGGCCTCGCCGCCGCGACTCCACCCAGACCTCGCGCGTGACCCACTGGTACACCGGCTCGACCCACACCTTTTCATAGATGATCTCGTGCCGGGCCGGGATCACGACCTCGCGGACTCCGTGCG
>SDBU01003566.1_pt1 | contig 19693 bp, 20 predicted proteins | sample 2277071 | NCBI WGS metagenome assembly SDBU01 (sample SAMN10397929, study PRJNA504765) | marine sediment metagenome | isolation source: marine sediment core GS08_GC12, 126 cmbsf | place: Arctic Ocean: Gakkel Ridge, Loki's castle | collected 2008 | reverse complement strand
AGTGTTTCTTTGGAAAAATAAAACATTTTCGTAGGGTTTTTTCTAGGTATGAAAAAATGGCCCAATCTTACCTGTCATTTTTACACTTTGTAGGAGTATAAATATGGATCAGATAAAATTTGGTTCACAGAACCTAGGATCTTCATCGGCCAATGCTTCATTAAGATAGTGATGTGCCAATTCTGGATCTTGTAGATCTTCAAGTAATTTTTCTTGATAATTTCTTAATTTTCTTTTCATGTCCAAAGTGTAACACAAAGGTCACACTGTTTCAAGGGATAAGGAGATAAGTTGAAGTTTAGGCCTTTAGCCAATGCGAGGGATGCTTTTCATAAATTCTGTATTCTATTGAACACATCAGCCTTTTTGTACTAGTATGCAAGAAATGTTTTTTGTACATATGAATTTTTCGGGGGGAACAGTATGGTGCGGACCAAAATCACATTTATTTTCGTAGTTGTTTTTTCATTATTGTGTATGACCGGATGTTATGATCCTGAGGAAAGTAAGGCGGAGATGCCTAAGCAGCACAAACAGCAAGAGCAGTCCAAACTGCCAAAAGTGGTTGTTGTTACAACCGGTGGTACGATAGCGGAGAAACATAGTCCAAAAACAGGTGCCGCTGTTCCGGCTGTATCAGGCGAGGCGTTGGTTGAGGCCGTTCCGGGGCTTGATGCTTTAGCTGACATAGAAGTTGTTCAGTTTTCCAACATAGATAGTTCTCATATGACGCCAGAGATGTGGAACGGCTTGAGTGAAAAAGTTGATGAGGTTCTGAAAGATCCGAAAGTTAAGGGTGTTGTGGTGACGCATGGCACCGATACCATGGCAGATGGGGCATACTTTTTAGACGTAACGATAACGAGCACAAAACCAGTGGTGTTTGTTGGGGCAATGCGTGATGTTTCCGATCTTTCTCCTGATGGTCCAGCGAATATATATAATGCTGTATTACAAGCTATATCAGATGAAGCTCAAAATTTTGGTGTAACGGTTACACTTAATCAATATATAAATTCTGCGCGCTATGTCAGGAAAACAGAAACAACCAATGTGCAAACGTTTAATTCCGGTGAAAATGGGTATCTTGGTTATATCGCAATGGGCAGGGTGCATAAATTTCATGACAGAATTCCTGCAATCAAATTGGCACGCCCTAAAAAGTTGGCAAATGTTGCTCTGCTTAAAACGTATGCCGGCGACGATGGTAGTTTCATTCGCTATGCCGTTGATCGAGGAGCACAAGGCATTGTGGTAGAAGCGCTTGGAGCAGGTAACGTAAGTGCGCAGGTGTTTGCAGCGATAAAACATGCGTTATCTAAAAAGGTTGTTGTAGCGATAGCAACACGCGTATTTAGTGGTGCGGTGTATCCCATTTATGGTGATGTAGGTGGTGGAAAAGCATTACAAGATGCGGGCGCAGTTTTGGTAGGGGATATGACCGGTCAAAAAGCTCGACTATTGTTAATGCTTGCGCTTTCTAATCAAGCAACCATTGAAGAGATTAAAAACTATTTCAAATTTTGACGTACAGATATGCTTGGTCAAATAGTGGCTGAAATGGCTATCTTTTTGATGACAGGGAGTCAATGATAATAAGCTTGAAAAGCCCTTCTTGGGGGAGCCCGAACGCTGATTACAGGGAAGCTAGGAAAGAGAGGTGGAGGATAAAAGGCTATATATTAGGCAAAATAGCCTCAAAACTCTTGCTTTTCGGCTTTGAGTTTTGCTAGGATGAGGTTGAGTAGAGAGGAATATCTGTTTAACCATAAACCCATAAAGGAGGGTGTTATGAAGAAGTTACTTGCAATAGCCTTACTTATCTCATTAGGATGCGTAGGATCAAGCGCCTTGGGCATTACAGTTGGTGAAATGCCAGGCCAACAAGGTCAGAGGCTTCGAGAGCTAAGGATTTTAAGGAGAAAAATCAGGGCGCTGGAAGCTAAAATTGAGCAACAAAAACTCTTAATTAAGCAAGCTCGTCGGACGCTTTTTGGTTCAGCAAAAAGAGAGCGTTTAAGAGCACTGCGGAGAGAATTGAAAAGTATGGAGAAAGAGTTGAAAAGGCTTAAAGTAAAATTTCCAAAGCCTCTATAGCGAGACAAAGGGACTTCAAAGCTCCAAGCAGCTCTCGATTTTCATGGTTGGGAGCTGCTTAAATATGAATATTAATAATCTATAAACCAGGAGAGATTATGGCCGGAAATACAGAACACGATGCAGTGAAGGCAGCATCAAAGACACACAAGGTGTTATTCGAGAATGATAATGTTCGCGTGCTTGAAGTGAAGATTCAGCCGGGAGAGAAAGAACCGCTTCATGCACACCCTTATAAAAGTATTACGATTATTCAGACGCCGTCTCGCATCAAATATTATGACGAGAATGACAATGTGATCCAAGAGGTGGATCTTGAGGGGGTTTCGTGGCTGGAGCCGATGGGGCTTCACGCGGCTGAGAATGTTGGGGATCGGGTGTTTCAGGGCTATCGTATCGAGATGAAGAAATAATAGATTAACTTGAGTTGATCGGTTCGGGGGCAATTTTAAGTAAATTGTCCCTGCTAGGGCTATGATTTGGGCTTTACAAAAGCCCGTTTTTTGGCCATACTGGAGGAGTATTTAAAGATCAATAGCTTCAAAAATACTCTAAATTGTTATCACCTATCTAAAGGATTCAACCGATGAAAAAGGATATTCACCCTGAACTTCATGAAGTGAATGTGCATTGTGCATGCGGCACGATGTTTAAAACTCGTTCAACAGCCAAAGATATTGCAATGACCCTTTGCTCACAATGTCATCCGTTTTATACGGGGGATCAAAAATTGGTTGATACTGCTGGTCAGATCGAAAAATTTCATAAGAAATTTAAGAAAAAAGCGAAACTTTAGTCTTTTTGGGTGTTTGTTATGATTGCTCAATGGGATACCTTACAAAAGCGGCGTGATGAGTTGCAGAATTTAGTGGCTGATCAGTCGCTTGATCGCAAGCAACGCCATGTGTATCAAAAAGAACTTGCACATCTAAAAGAACTCCTTGCCAGACACGTGCACATGCAACAACTGGTTGCTGAGCTTGAACAAACCAAGCAGCAGGCAGCTGAAAATACTGATGAAGAGATGGCATCTTTATTTGAGCAGGAGATTGCTGATTTGCAGCAGCGCGTTACGGATAGCAAAAAAGAACTTGATGATTTTCTTGCGCCACCAAGTGAGCATGATAATCGTTCTGTATATCTTGAAATACGAGCTGGAGCTGGTGGAAAAGAAGCGGCATTATTTGCAGGAGATCTGCTGAAAATGTACACCAACTATGCGCTTGCAAAGGGTTGGCGTATTTCGGTTGAAAGTTCCCATCAAACAGACCTGGGTGGTTATAAAGAAATAGTTGCCTATATCAAGGGCACAGATGCGTATGGGCATTTAAAGCGTGAATCAGGTGTGCATCGAGTGCAACGTGTTCCGGCCACTGAGGCATCGGGGCGGGTGCATACATCAACGGCAACCGTTGCAGTGTTGCCTGAGGCAAAAGATGTTGACGTTTCAATTGATCCGAGTGATCTGCGCATTGATGTATTTCGTGCAAGTGGTGCAGGTGGTCAGCATGTTAATACAACCGATTCAGCAGTTCGTATTACACATATTCCAACGGGTGTTGTTGTTTCTTGTCAGGACGAGCGTTCGCAGCACAAAAACAAAGCAAAAGCGATGAAGATTCTCAAGGCGCGTATTTTGGCAGCGCAAGAGCAGGAGCGGATGCGTAAGATGAGTGAGACGCGCAAAGGATTGGTTGGTACCGGCATGCGTTCTGAAAAAGTTCGTACGTATAATTATCCACAAAATCGTGTTACGGATCATCAAGTAAATCTAACGCTTAAAAAACTGGATCGAGTGATGGAAGGGGATCTTGATGATATCATCGACGAATTGCGTGCGCAAGAACGTGAGGCGCGCAAAAAAGAATTTCTTTCTCAGTTTATCTAGTCAAAATATTCCGTTATTTTTTGTTCTAAAAATTGCTTGTTAATTGCATAGCAAACCAGTACACTGTCATATCATTTCTTATTCATAAAAACACATAACAAAGCAAGGATAGATATGGCACTTGTTGCGTATTTGCTGGAGTATAATCGGTATTGTAATATAGGTGGAATTGCGGTTATTTTAGCAATTGCCTATTTGTTTTCTTATCATCGTTCTCGTATAGATTATCGCCTTGTGTTGTATGGTGTTTCGCTGCAGTTTCTTATTGGTTTTTTTGTCTTGCGAACGGGAGTGGGACGGTATTGTGTTGATATGATTTCAAAAGGCGTAATGAGCTTGTATCAATTTGCTGATCAGGGATCAGGGTTTGTGTTTGGTTCGCTTATTGATCAAAGTGGCCCGTGGGGCTTTATTTTTGCTGTTCGTGTGTTGCCCGTGATTATTTTTTTTGGTGCATTTATGGCGTTGCTTTTTCATTTTGGTATTATTCAGCGCGTTGTTATGGTGGTCGATTTTGTTGTTCGTCCGCTGTTGGGAACGTCGGGGGCAGAAACGCTTTGTGCGATTTCCAATAGTTTTTTGGGCCAAACTGAAGCGCCATTACTGATTCGCAACTATCTAAAAACAATGACAAAATCAGAGATGCTTGTGGTTATGGTTAGCGGCATGGGAACCATTAGCGGTGCTATTTTGGTTGTATTTGCTGCAATGGGTGTGCCGGCGTCACATTTATTAACGGCAAGTATGATGGCTATTCCTTCTTCTCTTGTTATTGCCAAGATGTTGTACCCCGAGACAGAAAAAAGCGCGACCACTGATAGTGCTTCGATTAATTTAAAAAGTGAAAGCACAAACATATTTGATGCGGTTGCAACGGGGACAACGGATGGTTTGTATCTTGCGCTTAACGTGGGCGCTATGCTGATATCGTTTATTGCATTGTTGGCATTTATTAATACGGTTTTGAGTGCGTTGTGCGGTATGAGCTTGAGTATGATCTTTGCGTATCTGTTTAGCCCGTTTGGTTATTTGCTTGGTTTTGATCGTGAGCAGGCGCTGGCAATTGGTCAACTTCTGGGAACCAAGGTTACAATCAATGAGCTTGTTGCGTATGGTGAGATGCTCAATATGAGCGTACTTTCTGATCGTGCGGTTAACATCGTTACCTATGCGCTGTGTGGTTTTTCTAATTTTTCTTGTATCGGTATTCAAATTGGTGGAATCGGTGCACTCGTTCCAGAAAAACGTAAGTGGCTTACTGAGCTTGGATTGTATGCAGTACTCGGCGGCACATTATCCAATTTAATGTCTGCGATGATAGCGGGTCTTTTGTTGTAATCCAAGACATTGCACGCGTATACTTCGAACTATTATATTTTTCATTAAAGTTAATAAAAAGGTGAGGCTGTGAGTAAAACGAAAACGCAAACTCGATTTGTGGTTGTTGCAGGGGGGGTGATTTCTGGTGTTGGTAAGGGCATCATAACGGGTTCGATAGGAAAAATAGTAAAGGAGTATGGTTTTGCAACGACGCTTATTAAAATTGATCCGTATATTAATTGCGATGCCGGTACGCTACGGCCGACTGAACATGGTGAAGTATGGGTCACTGAAGATGGCGGTGAGATTGACCAGGATTTAGGAACTTATGAACGGTTTATGGATATTGCAATTCCGAAAAAGAATAATATTACGACTGGTCAGATTTATAAATCCATTATTGATCGAGAACGCGCCGGGCATTATTTAGGCAAAACGGTTCAATTTATTCCCCATGTTACTGATGAGATTATTCATCGTATTAAAGATGCGGCGAGTGGATACGATATTGCGCTTATCGAGATTGGTGGTACGGCAGGGGACTATGAAAATGTCCCATTTTTATTTGCCGTGAAAGCGATTGAGCGTGAGCTGGGGAGTGATTATGTTGCTCATGTGTTGGTCACCTATTTGCCCGTGCCTTCTCATATCGATGAGATGAAAACCAAACCAACGCAACAAGCAATTCGATTATTGGGAGAGAATGGGATCATGCCAGATTTTATTGTGTGTCGGTCTCACTTTCCTCTTGATGCTATTCGACAGAAAAAAATAGAAGTGTTTGCCCATCTGCAATCAGATCGCATTATTGCCGCTCCAGATCTCGCTTCGGTGTATCACATGCCTCTTGTGCTTGAACAGCAGGAGTTTGGCAAGAAATTATTGAGCAGATTGAAATTGGTCTCGCGTCACGAACCCGATTGGACGAGCTGGCAAGAGCAAGTGCATCATATTGAGCATCCGAGCAAGAAGATCAAAGTGGCAATTATTGGAAAATATTTACAAAGTGGTTCGTTCAGCATGACCGATAGCTACATCAGTATTTGTCATGCGCTTGTGCATGCCGGTGCGACATCAAACGTAGGCGTGGATATTACGTGGCTTGATTCAAAGCGATTTGAGCAAGATAAACAAAAACTAAAAGAGCTGAGTGCTTTTGATGGCATTATTGTTCCGGGCGGTTTTGGCAGTGTGGGTGTTGAAGGGAAAATTAAGACGATTGAATATGCGCGCAAACACAATATTCCTTTCATGGGATTATGTTATGGCTTGCAATTGGCAGCAATTGAGTTTGCGAGAAACGTTTGTAAATTGGTTGGTGCACATACAACGGAAGTTGACGCAGAAACACCCCATCCAATTATCGATATATTGCCGCTACAAAAAGCGCATTTAAAGGCTCATCGGTATGGAGGTACCATGCGCTTGGGAGCATACAAAGCAATCTTGAAGCCGGGGACGTTGGTCTATCAGTTGTATCAGCGAACCATAAAGGAAAGTGAAGTGAGAGTGGTATACGAACGGCATCGGCATCGTTATGAAGTGAATCCTGCATATGTGCATGAGCTTGAAACGTCTGGGTTTGTATTCTCTGGTTATCATGCGCGTTCAGATGATACGCATCTTATGGAGTTTGCCGAACTGCCATCACATCGATTTTTTATTGCAACGCAAGCGCATCCTGAATTTAAAAGCAGACTTGGCAATCCGAATCCCCTGTTTTTAGGATTTGTAAATGCTGCTGCCCGAATGCAGATGCCTACCGGTGATTCTGTTGCCGCTACAGTGCATAAAACCAAGCGTGAAGTGCAGGCGAGCTAATGGGTGTATTATTCAACTAACATGCTCACCGTATTGTTATGTACTATTTTTAAACCAACTGTTTGATATTCAAGTACTTTGGTCGGGCGAGAAACCCAATTAATAATATGCTTTTCTCGAAACATCACTCCTGCATCTGCTGCAGCAAGATACTGATATATTTGTTCATGCAAAACGTGCCTGACTCGATATGAATTCGGGGCAACGTTGTACTGTGAAAGCAAGGTCTGAAATTTTGCAATATCTTGTGTGAGCACAAGTAAAAAACTGGAGGGATTTTTTTTATGTTGTGTGCAAAAAAACTGGACCGTTTGCTCAGGGCATTGCCATGGTTTTGCCGAACCATTATACACATACACGTATGCTTGCTGATCTATGCCAAGCTCTGTTCTTATTGCGCTGCGCCATTGATTTATCTTTGCTAGCGCAAATGGTTGCGGAATATCTGATTTTTCAACACTAACCTTGCTCGCTGGTGTGCCAAATTTTTCAATAATGTACTGTGTTAGTGCGTTACTTACTGTTTTAATTTGTACGTTTGTTTGCTGTGCATACGTGCCATACACGTAGCGCTCAATCGATTTGTACTGTGCGCAGCGAAGAGCATGAAAAAAACGGGAGAGTATCGATTTTTTGTTTGCGTGAGCATAGCGATATTCGCAGGCAGCGAGTCCACGTGCTTGCACAATGCACGGAATTTGCTTCGCTGCACGGTGTGTATGCGCAACAATCCACCCAGCAAGCGGTCCACGCGCGATAATATTTGTTGGTCTGTAGTTTTTTACCATTCGATTTAGTTGCCATGATGCATACCACAAACTTGCTGTGCCGATAAATGGCAGCTGGCGGCAAATTATAAGTGTGATTTGTGGATGAGTAACAAATTGTGCAATTGATGTATCTGATGATTTGTTTCGTTCAAAAGAGATAATAATGGCACGGTCTTCTGGTTGCTCTGAAAGGTGTTTGATTAATGGTTGAACTACTTGGCCCTGAAAAACGGAATTGAAAATACTATCATAAATGACGATAAGATGCGTTTTTATCATTTTTTACTAAGAGAGGCTGGTTGCCGCCAGCCTCTCTTACTCAAATTGGTTTCTATAGTCCTAACTATTTTTCACTTTTGGAGTTTTTTGCGTTTACAGCTTCAATGATCTTATTTATCAGCTTTGAATTGTTCAAAATCGCATCATTAAGTGTTTGTTTACCTATATGTACGATAATAGTAGGAGCAGTTTCTTTATTGTCAGATGTAAATTTAAGATATTTCATGATTTCGGTAGGATGTGTGATGAGGACAAGCGCTCCAATGGCAGGTGCTGCTTTGACTATTCCTTTGACCATATCGGTACCTTTGCCAAGGAAAATGATATGGGACCACCCTTCTCCTAAAATACCGTGAGGAAAGCACTTGCGGCTTTGTTTAATGGTGCCATCTTTTTTACATGTCATGTATTTGTCTTTGAATGCTTGACCAATCCATTTTGTCCAGAAAACATCACTTATATTTTTGCCGTATTTCTTTGGATCTTTTACAAGCATTTTTGCATTCAAAAGATTTTTCCATTTTCCGTGTTGTTTTGCATCCGGTGTTGGTTCGTTATAAAACAGTAAATATGTGCTTGCTGCAAGGAATAGGAGTGGTGGATATTTGACAAAAATTCCGGGGTTAGCTTTTACCCACTCAAAGTTTTTTTCTATGTCATCCATAAGTGCAAACGTATTTGCTACAGATGATAATAATCCCGCGCTGAGTAGTGCACTCAGAAGCACTTTTTTGTTCATGTTTTTCCTTGAACAGTATGTTTTATGATGTGACAACGATTGTAAAATTGTAACAGAAGAAGTTCGATTGTAAAGCTGTATGTGATGATTTGAAAATTGATTACAGCGCCTCTGTTTTAAAACATATAATAACTTACGATCGCAACAACAAACGTCAGTGCGACGAGAGATTTAATTGGCTTGAAGTTGAACAATTTATATGCAGTGTTGCAAAAAGTAAGTGTGATGATTGCTGGATATCCAATGTAGACTAACGGACCTCCAGTCAATGCTCGCACTTGATCTAGCCCAAAAGTAGAAAGTGGTATGCAAAGCAATAATAGGATGAGCAGCGAAAGTTCATAACTAACTTTTCGTTTGAAAAGGTTGAGCTGGAAATATTCGCCAACAACTGCGCCGAGTGCAATGGACGTTGAGAAGCATGCCATGAGTACGGCAGTACCAATAACAAGTGCGCCATAATTTCCCAATATTCGAAATGCGAGCATGCGAAAGAGATCGCCCGAAGCTACTAATCCATGGCCATGATACATACTCAGTACACTCATGCCGATATACACAAGGCCAAGCAACGAGACACCGAGCGCTCCTGCTTTCAATCCGATGATGGCAAGACGATTTCGATTGAAGCCAACTCGCCCCCCCACGGTGTTTTTCAAAATATGAATTACAATAGAAGAGAAGAAAATTCCGCCTAGTAAATCTAATGTCTCATAACCACGAAGGAAGTTTTGTGTAAAGGCTGCCCACGGGAGACTTGATGAAAGTACCGGATACTGTGCGGTAATTATTCCTTTGCCAATGATGATAAGGAGTGAAAGTAAAAGCAATGGACTGATGAACCGTCCAATTAAATTAACGATTCTATTTTCTCGGAATGTTGCCAAATAGGTGATTCCTAAAAAAATGAGGGCAAAAATAAACGAAGATTGGGGCGTGATTTCCCGTAATGTTGCTGTTGGAAGAAACGGAGCAATCATGGTATGGGATAACGTTACGATGCGGGGAATGGCAATAATTGGCCCGATAATAAGCATGCAAATAAAAATAACCAGCTGTCCTACTGTAACGCCAAGACGATTGAAAAATGCGTTGTAATCACCATCAAAAAGGATCATGGCCACAAGCCCAACGAGAGGCAGACATACTGCGGTTAGGATAAAACCAATCATGCCGTAGATTGCGTTTGTTCCTGCGAGGCCCACGTCTAGAGGATATATGAGGTTGCCAGCACCAAAGAACATAGCAAAGATTGCTAATCCGACTGTAATGATCTGCTGATAAGGCTTATTCTTCATAGAGATATCCATCCCCAGTAGTAAAAGATTAAAAAATAGCAAGCTGTAGGTAAAAGCATGCACAATTCTGGGCAAAATGTAAATTGACGATTGCTTTTTTGATTGAAGGTGATGATACTTGATAGCAGTATTTTTGGTTGTGAGGCATTGCATAAAGGAGGAGATTTCTATGGTAATAAGCAAACCAAGTCTTTGTCGATTACTTTTTCTTACTGTTTTTTGTGTCTATTTACAAGCGGAAGCTCGTGCGCCACGGCGCAGAAAGCCCCAAAATCAGTGGGGAGTCAAAAAGGAGTTTGCGCTTAGTTCGCCAGCATTTTCCAATGGTGGTGAGATTCCTGTTATGTATACGTGCGATAGTGGGAAAGAAGGGAGACGAGAAGAGCAAGCAGGTGTGTCTCCGCCACTACAGTGGGGTGATCCACCAGCTGGCACAGAAAGTTTTGTGATCATGTGCGTTGATCCTGATGCATTGGGTCGAAGTTGGGTGCATTGGATTGTCTTTAATCTTCCGGTGCGGGTACGGCGTTTGGAGGCAGGGCAGCGTATTAGTTTGCTTGGTGGTATGGAGGGAAAAAACAGTTGGGGTGACGTTGGCTATGGTGGTCCGTGTCCTCCACTGAAAAAGCATCGGTATATTTTTACCATCTATGCGGTGAATAAACCGTTAAAACTATCGAGTGATGCCAAACTGCCTGATTTAAAACGAGCGATGCAAGGGCGTGTGTTGGCAAAAGTAAAATTGGTTGGAAGATATCAACGTCCAAAAAATAGATAGCAAAAAGGGTAGTTCATGCAATATGTGCGGTGGTTTGACACGTTGCGTATGCGTGATGTGCCTCAAGCGGGGGGGAAAAACGCTTCGCTGGGGCAGATGATTAGCGCATTGCAAAGCAAGGGGGTTATTGTTCCGCGTGGATTTGCAGTGGTAGCTGATGCATATTGGTATTATCTTGCGCATAACAATCTTGAAGATCGTATGCATGATCTTATCAAGCAGCTTAATCCCCGTGACTTGAAAACTGTCCAGTATGTTGGGCGTACGTTGCGCCGCTTGATTGGCAATGGCACGATTCCGTCTGATCTAGCTGATGAGATTACGCAGGCATATCAGGAGCTTTCTGCTGATTACGATCAGGCAAACTCTGATGTTGCGGTTCGTTCATCAGCAACAGCCGAAGACTTGCCGACCGCTTCATTTGCGGGTCAGCAGGAGACGTATCTCAATGTTCGCGGCAAGAAAGCGTTGCTGATCGCTTGCAAAAAAAGTATGGCATCATTGTTCACCGATCGAGCAATTATCTATCGCATTGAGCAGGGATTTGATCATTTTCAAGTAGCGCTTTCAGTTGGTGTACAAAAGATGGTGCGTTCTGATAAGGCATCTGCTGGTGTTGCATTTTCGCTTGACACAGAAACTGGCTTTAAAGACGTGGTGATGATTGATTCGGCGTATGGGCTTGGTGAGAGTATTGTAAAAGGGATTGTAAATCCAGATGAGTTTTTTGTTTTTAAGCCAACTCTTGAAAAAGGCTACGAGCCGATTATAAAAAAACGACTTGGCTCCAAGAAAATAAAAATGGTGTATAGTCGATCAGTGCGGCATCCAATTAAACGAGTTCGCGTTGCAAAAAAAGACCAGCATTATTTTTCGTTAACCGACAAACAAGTGCTCCATTTGGCCCGGCTTGTCAATGACATTGATCAGTATTATTCCACGTTGCATGGTCGGTGGACGCCTATGGATGTGGAGTGGGCAATCGATGGTATTGATGGAGTGCTCTACATTCTTCAAGCACGTCCAGAAACGGTTCATGCGCAGCGTACAGGTACGGTACTAAAACAATACAAGCTCTTAAAGCCGATAACCAGCAAGCAGATTATTATAACCGGTCAGAGCGTAGGCCAACAAATTGCAACCGGTATTGCGCGTGTTATTACGAGCGCCAAAGAGCTTCATAAGATTCGTGATGGTGACATTATTGTGACAAAAATGACCGACCCTGATTGGGTACCGGTCATGAAAAAAGCTGCCGGTATTGTTACTGATCTTGGTGGACGTACGTGTCATGCGGCAATTGTGAGCCGAGAATTAGATAGACCCGCAATTGTTGGCACGAAAAATGCTACGACAAAAATAAAAAATGGCAGCACAATTACCATTGATTGCAGTGAAGGTTCTACTGGGTATGTGTATAGTGGCGCAATACCATTTGAAGTGAAAGAAGTTGATTTTGAGAAAGTGCCCAAGGCTCCCGTTACCATTATGGTTAATATTGCCAACCCTGATACCGCATTTACCATTGGAAAGTTACCGGTTGCGGGTGTTGGGCTTGCTCGCATCGAATTTATTATCACCAATGTAATTAAAGTGCATCCAATGGCTCTGCTTGAACCTAGCAAGATTAAAGATCAAAGCACGAAGCGCAAGATTGAAGAATTGGTGGCAGCATATCCGAACAAAACAGAATTTTTTATCGATACGCTTGCGCAAGGTATAGGCATGATTGCTGCAGCGTTTTATCCACGGCCGGTTCTTGTTCGGCTGTCTGATTTTAAAACAAATGAATATCGCAATTTAATTGGTGGTCGCTATTTTGAGCAAGAAGAATCAAATCCTATGCTTGGTTTTCGGGGAGCTTCGCGGTATATCCATGAGCAGTATCAGAAAGCTTTTTTTCTCGAATGCAAAGCGCTGCTCAAGGTTCGTGAGGGAATGGGGCTTGATAATGTAATGGTTATGGTTCCTTTCGTTCGCACGGTTGATGAAGCCAAACGAGTAGTAGATGAACTTGCACATTGTGGTTTGCGGCGCAAGAGAAAAAAATTAGAGCTTGTTATGATGTGTGAAGTGCCTTCGAATGTTGTTATGATGGATGAGTTCTCGTGCTACTTTGATGGTTTTTCGATAGGATCAAACGACTTAACGCAATTGACTTTGGGAGTAGATCGTGATTCAGCATTGCTTGCACATATGTTTGACGAGCGTGATCCTGCTGTCAAAAAAATGTTGGTTATGTCTATCGAAGGAGCTCATCGCAACAATAAGTTTATTGGCATTTGTGGTCAGGCTCCGTCTGATTATCCAGAATTAGCCGAATTTTTGATTAAACAAGGCATTGATTCGATATCGCTCAATCCCGACTCAGTGCTGCCATTTCTGCTTCGGTATGCAAAGAAGTAATTATTGTTTTTGGTTCTTCTCTTTGCATAGTTGATAGTAATCAGCAATGATTTGTTCGGCTTTTTTGCCAGGCTGAAGAAGTAAGTTTTCGTAAATTTGCTCGTATTTTGTTGCGTGATACTGCGAGTCGTATCCAGGATTATATGAGCCCCCGAATATTTTTTTAAATGTATGAACGGTATGGGCCAGTGCGGCATGTGTGTGTAAGTGGCCACCGTTATTTCCAAGGACAATATATGTTGTTCGTGGGTTGTAGTAGGCAAGTCTATGATAGAGATTCGCTTCGTTTTCGTTCGACACTATTGTGTCGTGATGCTGAAAATGAATAAGAAATTTTAGTTTGAGTTTACCAAGCTGTTGTGCTGAGGCTAATGCTTGCATCCCCTTTGGCTGGTAGCAACCAACTTTTGCGAATGCCTGCAAGGCTTTTGGTGCAAAATTTTTAAATCGAAATGCAGCTGAAACATTTGCGTCGGTAAGTGGACAATTTAAAACAATGCAACCACGTTGAATCATCTTTAGGATTGCACGGCGTTCTTGTTGATCTATGCCGATGCGTGTCAGTTCATCATCATATTCGCCTGTTTTATCATTCAGTATCGCAATAGCATTGAGAATTGTTGCACCACCACGCGAGTAGCCAAACAGATCAACCGAATCGAGGCCGAGCGAATCTTTTGCCCATTTGATGACATATAATGCGGGGAGCACGTCAGGAAGTTGTCCGAGGTTTGAGTGGCGTAGTTTAGGAATAATAACTCCGCTATCGCGAAAATTGAATGTAATAAGGTTGCCTGGCAGTACATCGGCAAATCCTTTTAGTAATTTAGCACTATCTTTTGTATCGCCCCAGCCGTGGAAATAGAGTGTGGGGCGTTTGTGATTTATTCTCGACTCAGTATCAGTATCGATAATGTGTTCAATATGAAGATCATAATGGAATAATCGCTTTTGTTCTTTTCTTTGTTCGAGTGTTGGCTTTATGCCATGTTGCCATGTGGGTAGGTATTTGTTGAAAAAGTATATGGCGATGCCGTCGCACAAATGAGAAAGGAGATTGTTTCTTGTGGTGAGTGTAGTGTGGAGGGGGTTGGTTTTGTGCGTAATTGGTGTTTGAAACCGTTGGATATAATAATAAAAAACGCCAAAACTTAGCCCTGTCAGTGGCAGGATAAGAGCGGGGATGCGAAATAAATAGAATATTCGATTCTTCATAGCAAAAAACCACGGTAAAAATTGGATTGATTATCGATTGCTGATCTCAGATAAGTATACCCGCTATTTTTCTATTTGTCAAAAACCCTTATCTGTTTTTGACAATCGAAATCGCTGTATTAGACGTTGCAATGCGCGCTTTGGGTCCTCCGGGATGTTTATTCGAGAAGTGGAGGCATGAGCCAATTTCTGTAGGATAATCCAGGGCCGAGCATCATGAAAGTGCATACATTCTATGCACTGATTTCTGGGACCCTTTTTGCCCTTTGCCTGATGGTAGCGGCAATCGCAGTTGCACTGCACAAGATGGGTGGCTTTGCTATCAAAACGTTCTTTCAAATGCATGCTTGTATCCAGGCACCCAACCTCCGAGAGAGCTGAATTAGACGTCATGGCTGTGCAGATTGCAAGAAGCATAGTTCGTATTTTCATTCCTCCTCCTTTGCCGATTGATCGGTGCTATTTTGCATTGCTTGTTCTTGGACCAACTTCTCATATAAATGATCCATGCTATCAGTGCTTGGCTGATAGAAATCATCACTAAAAAAAGCGGGGCTGTTTTCTTGAGTTCGTGCGACGCACGTGGGGCAGGCTATGGCCGGCGATATGAAAATAATGGCAAGCAATAGGATTAATTTCTTCATAATACGCTCCTTTCATTGTTACCTTCATCTACAAGTTTAACTTAAGCGTATTACAGATTGCAATAATTATATTAGGCTTCCCGCCTTTTTACTTTGCCTGGCAAAATTGGGCAACGATATCTCGAATTTGCTTGCCATATTCATGGGATTTCATGCCAAAATACATATTTGCGGCAAACCACCCCGGAGGACGTCCAAGGTCGAATCGATTTCCCTTGATTTCTAGTGCAAGGACCTTGTGGCCGTTCTTGATAAGATGCGCTATTGCATCAGTCAGCTGAATTTCTCCGGTTGTATTCGGTACAATCGCTTCAATTGCATCAAATATTGCAGGAGAAAGGATATAGTGTCCTGTGATTGCGAGATTCGAAAACGCCTGCTGCGCGGTTGGTTTTTCAACAATATCTACCACTTCAACCAAACCATTTTCTATCGTTTGCCCGGCCTTAATTATACCGTACGAGGATATTTCTTCCTGCGGCACTTGAATAACAGCAATAACTATCGCTTGTTGTTCTTGTGCAACTTTGGCCAATTGTTTGAGACACGGAGGGTCACTTACGATAATGTCATCGGGCAAAATAACACCGAAAAATTCATCACCTATCGTTTGCTTGGCCAGTAATATTGCATGGCCTAATCCAAGCATTTCTTGTTGGATTACATAGCTGAACGTACTTTGATCGATAATAGCATTAATGCCCTGAAGCAACTGCTGTTTATTATTTTTCTCAAGAGCGCTTTCAAGTTTTTTATTTCGAGTGAAATAGTCTTGTATTGCAGGTTTATTATCGTTCACGATAAGACAAAAGTTATTAATGTCTGATGCAAGACCTTCTTCGATCACTTGCTGTAGTGCCGGTTTGTTTACCAATGGAAGAAGTTCTTTGGGAACTGATTTAGTGAATGGTAAAAATCGAGTGCCAAATCCGGCAGCAGGGATAACAATTTTGCGAATGTTCATATCTTTTCCTTGTATTGCGGCGATGGAGAATATCACGTTCATCAGAATCAAGAGTAATTTTTTCATATAATTCTTTTTTTAAAACTGGTCTAAAAACGCAATGTTTGCCGAGTGAAAAAGGCGGATGTCATTAATGCCATACTTGATAATAGCCAGTCGTTCAATGCCGAAACCAAATGCGAATCCACTATAGATTTCTGGGTCAATGCCGCTTATTTGCAGTACATTCGGATGAACAAGGCCGGCGCCAAGCAATTCAATCCAACCAGTTTGCTTGCATATTTTGCATCCCTTTTTGCAAAATGGGCAGCTGCCATCAATCTCAACGCCTGGCTCCACAAATGGAAAATAACCAGGCCGAACTCTGATTTGTAGATCTTCTTTTTCAAAGAACGCTTGCAAAAAGGCTTGAGCAGTGGCCAGGAGATTTGCCATGGAAACATTTTTATCGATGAACAACCCTTCACCCTGGGTAAACAAAAAGTCGTGCGTGGCATCAACTGCTTCGTTGCGATACACTCTGCCGGGTGCAAATATGGCAATCGGCGGATTGGTTTTTTCCATTTCATGCGCTTGTACTGTGGAAGTATGTGTGCGCAGGAGTCGGTCAGGGTGACCAAGCCAAAAAGTATCGTGACTATCTCGTGCTGGATGATCTGCAGGAATATTAAGTGTGGTGAAATTATAATATTCTGTTTCCACTTCAGGCCCATCAACAACGGTGTATCCCATAGAGGTAAATATTTCCGAAAACCGATCAGTAATCTGCGTGTAGATATGTAAACTTCCTCGTAATTGATTCGGTTTATACGCAGTTACATCAAATAACCCGGAAGTTTTTTTTGACTGTGTTTCGAGCTGGTGCTTGCGTGCATCGTATGCGTTTTGCAGGTTGTTTTTTAAATCATTTAGCAGAGGACCCAGTGTCCGTTTGAGTTCCAACGGTGCGGTCTTTAATTGCCTCATAAGCTCGGCAACTTTGCCGTTTCGCCCTAAATAGGTTATGCGTATTTGTTCAACATCAACGGCAGTTTTTGCCTTTTTAAGCGCATCGCAACACGTTTTTTCTATTTTTTTTATGTTTTTTTCTGTATCTTTCATGGTTCAAAACCTTTTGGTAATGCATTATTCTAAAAAGGGTATCAAAGAGTCATTTGGTTGGCAACGTGAAGGATGCCTCGTGCAAAGGGGTTTTATTTGACAAAGAGCGGGCATGTCGGTACCATGCAGGCATATCCATTTATTTATTTGCCGGGGTAGCTCAGTGGTAGAGCGTGAGCCTGAAGAGCTCAGCGTCGTTGGTTCGATTCCGACTCCCGGCACCAATCTACGCCAAGGCTACGGTTGGCAGGCCAGTGAACGCTTATCCGGAGCTTCGTATGGCACGGCCACCACTCGCTAAAAAACTCTTTTCTTTTGGGTGTGCATTGTGTTAAAAAAAACAGTATCAATATGCAAAGCGTTTTTAGGTGGCTTAGGGAAAAGGAGTTCTGTTATGAAATTATTGTTATTGTTTTTATCTTGTGCATCCATGTATTCCGGTGATCCGCCTATCGCGCTTCACAAGCTAAAGCGGGGAAATAGCGAAGTTGTCAGTAGCAATGTTAGTAGCAATCAACTTCCCAAACTAACAAAAACAAAATCAAATCTGGCGGTAATAAAGAAGATGATCAAGCAGCAAAAAAATCCAAGAAATTGGGACGTTAAATGGAGGGAGCAGAAGCATCCAAGTCTAATGCATAAAAGTAAATCTGCTCCAACACTTTGCAAGAATTCTAAACGGTAAAACTGCCGTTGTTTTGGGCAATTGAGAAGCATTGTTTGCATTTTCATTATCATGGTATAGTACCCTGGATGTATCGTAAGGCAGTAGTACTTTGATAATGATGATGAGGGATAGCGTAATGAAGCAGATCGAATCAGATAAATATAGTGTTGCATGGTTTAAGCTTGCTGATTGTATCGCGCGCGGTGAAAAAGAAAGAGCGCTTGGTGTCTATCGTCTTCTTTCTTATTCGCTTGGAGATTCTGCATTAGCGCGTCAGCTGCAAGCGGATATTCTCCTGTCTTTTGGTGATGATCAGGCGTATGAAAAATACCGGCAAGCGGCAATGCTCTACGAAGAACAAGAGCGATTTTTAGAAGCAGCAGCAGTCTATGAGCATTTGGTGACGTTGCAATCAGATCATTTTGCGTATCGAGTACGCATTATCGATCTGTATCAACAGCTTGCAATTGGTTCAAAGGTGACCCAGTATGTGGGGCAATTAGTAGAGCATCTTTTGCAAAAAGATGAGTGGAAAAAGGCGATTGAAATTATTGAGCGATATCCCATGGATGGCGATCCGGATTTCACCGCCAGTCTTCATGAGCGAATGCTTTTCTATTTAGTTACGATAGAGAATGTGTTGCCCGATACCGTGATGGTTCATGCGCACAAAGCGATTGATGCGTTGCTTGAGCTTGAAAAAGTGCGCGCCATAGATACTCTGCTTGCAAAACTTCAAGCAGTTGATGAGAAGATGTATGAGTATGCGGTTCGGTATAGGGAATCGAAAGAGAAATAAACAACCAGGGCTCCAGATAACTGGAGCCCTGATTTACGTTCTGATTGGAGGTGATTCTAGTTTACCAATGTTTCTTCTTCTGTTTCCTATTTTATATATGGCGGATATGGTTGGATTGTTTGCATTTTCTTTTTGAGTTTTTTGTATGGCTCGGTTCGTGCAATGATACCGCCACGATATTTTTCAATACCCCCGGCTGTTTTACCCTCAGGTGCGCCAAATGGCTTTGCATAAGGATACGTTGCTTCAAACTTACCACCCAACCATGTCAATGTACCCAGGATGGTAGTCAGAATTGCAACGATTGCGACGGCAGCGGCGCCTTTTTGGAATCGTGAGCATTTTTTCTTGCCCTTCAAGCAGTCCATGTACCGCTTAAACACTTTGTCGAGTCGTTTCATGCTTGAGGTAAGCTTTTCTTGCAAAGCTTTTTTGCTCCAGCCGCTATGGTGTTTTTCCTGCACAGTAACTTTTTCTTCGATTACTGCAGCGGTTATTTCGTCCATTGCCTGAACGGGGACAACACTTGTGAGAATTGCAGCCACTCCGAAAAGAAGGGCCTTTTTTGCGAATGTACGCTTCATCATACTCTCCTTAGAGTTTTGGGTTATTTGATATACTTCCTACTTCACCCTCATGCTAACAAATTCAAATTGCAAAAATCAAGGGTTTTTAAATATTTTTTTCAAAAAAGCTCATGTAAGCCTAGAGGGAGATTAGGGTTTTGATTTTAAGGTGTTCTATTTTATCCAGTATCTCCTTATCCAGAGCTACTTTCCGTTTCATGGCGAGGCGCAATTTTTTGCCCTGGTCATGGAAGATGCAGGAGGAGGGGATGGGGCCGCTGGTTGCAAGGATTGTTTGAAGCTGTTTGAGCATGGCCTCATCGATTTGCTGGGGCAGCTGG